>Ga0256842_1000575_pt1 | contig 32442 bp, 44 predicted proteins | sample 4559240metaG_FD_185973 | JGI IMG/M metagenome (GOLD analysis project Ga0256842, IMG submission 185973) | Hydrothermal vent microbial communities from Guaymas Basin, Mexico - 4559-240 | ecosystem: Environmental > Aquatic > Marine > Hydrothermal vents | place: Mexico: Guaymas Basin | collected... | reverse complement strand
GCAAGTTCTGCACATTTAGGTAACATTTAGGTATCTGGTGAAGTCCTAAAACTCTAAACTTTTTCTTTATCCCCTGTATTTTTACCCTATTCCTATCTCCAGAAATTTTGTAGGTTATCCCATACTGCTTTAACGGTATGCTCTTTACTTCGCTCTTAAAAGAAAGTTTTCCTACTTTAATTCCTTTTTCCTTTGCTTTCTTAAGAGAGAAAAGACTTCTTTTTATTCTTTCTACTATTCCTTGCCTCATCTGAGAGGAGAGTTGTTTTATTTCTCTCTTTTCAAATCCTTCTGGTGTTTTGATTTCTACTTCTTTAAGTTTCTAAGTATCTCCGTTCAACCTGTTTTCTATATCTGCAATCACATAGTTATATAACCATTTTGCTTCAAGGAATAATCTGTCTAATGTTTCTTTATCTCTTGCAGACAGGTTTTGAAGTTTGACCTGATAGACACGGGGTATCTGTCCCTTCCTCTTTTCCCGTGTTTGCTTTAAGGTGTTTCTTATCTTTTCAGCTTTTACCTGTTCCATAGCTTATAATCTATCACAATGGTTGTTGAGTGCAACGGCTTACGCCGTGTGCTGTATCTCTCCTTTAAAAAGGAGAGCGTTAGCACAAATATTTTGTCGTAAAGAATACGGTAATCAGTGTGAGAAAGTTGCAGAATATCAGTTAGTCTACATAAACGACCATTATTATCTATGATCACTTCAACACAGTTAGGCCACAAAATGAGACCAACACGAACAACACGTTCTTCGATTAAATTGGCCAACTCTGTCGGACTAACCGAGGACATCGGATAACATATCTTGCTCTTCTGAAATAATAGTGTAACCCATTCTTTCAAGAATGTCGGCTACTTCAAGTGCAACAGTTTCTTTATGTTGTTCGCTAAGATAACGGCCACGAACTTTACTAAGAATATCTTTTATTTGATTAAGTGTAATAGTTTTGGGTGGTTTACCAAGAACAGAAATACATTTATTAACAAGACGACGATGAAATTTGGACGGATGAGTTTTATCAGCGAGAACACTGGCATGTTCGGAGAGTTCTTTACGGAAACTAGTAGAACGATCAGTACGTACGAAAGCAGTATAGCCATTTTTAGACTTTTTGACAGTAAGATAAATTGTGATAAAGCCAAGATCAATTACTTCACCATTAAGAAGACGTGTTTTCAACTCCTCCAAAAACTCCTTAATAATAGCCTCGGTAAGAATATGGGAAATACCACTACGAAGTGCAATCTGGTCGATTAAGTCTTTGAATGGCGTTTTTTCTACTACGTACATGTTTACACCTCCCATTTATTTTCTTGGTAATCGTCCAGAACCCCATTCTGTATAAACTTGGACAAAAGATTCTGGAAAATGTAGTCTCGGAACTATTTTATCTATATTCTTCTCCCAAGATTTTTCATCTTTACCATACTTTAAGAACCAACAACGACCAAGCCATTTATTAGACTTCCTAAGATAATTAGGATGCCAAGTTAAATAAGTCCCAGATGTAAATCTTTTCTCTGCCCACTTCACAAAGCGGGCTTCCATATAGTCTCAGTCAAAAGTTTTTAACCAATTAACAAACCTTTTAAAAATATCTCTAAACATGATACTCTCCTTTATAGAGTTTATATCTGTTTAATCACATACAAACAGCGCTTTATACCTAGTCACTTAACCTATCTTAAGTCTTATAATCCTTCCATTTTAACTACTGCCTTTATTATTTGTTAGAAAATATTTTGAGTATACAAAGTAGTGATTCAACATACATTTACCCGTTTATCACCTCAATAACAAGATTGACTATAGCAGACTTTACTTCTTTGGACTCAAGGACATCTACATACATAGTCTAACTTATATATCTATAGTTCAATATGTTCAAAAAGAGGGACAAAACGGTCCCTCTTAATGTCCTATTTAAACACGTAGTTCTTCAAACTAGTACAAGTTTATATATTGAGTATTACACGACGTATATCTCTAATATGTTGAAAAGCCTCGCGTAAATCTCTTAACGGGTATCTTACATCAGAATAACTACAAACTGCATATTCTTTTTTAACAGCATCAATATACATAGAATATTCTCCCTCATCTCCAGTATAATACGGACTTTGTACATACTTAATTAGAGCAGAATCTCGACCAATTTGTTCCAGCGCTAAGGTATCAAAAGCCAACATAGGTATCCCTCTCAAATCAGATAACGTTAATCCAGAGTGTGGTGGTTTGTACTGGGCCCCTCTACCGAAAGATTTGTATCCGAGCACTAAGAATACAGGTCGACTACCAACTATGTCTATTTTTCGATTCAATTGATGTATGAAAGATGCGTCATGTACTCTATTGATTACGTGAATAACAATATCGTGAATACTTAAGTTTTTCAATGTGGAAACTGCTTTAACTGTATGCTCCACAGTAGTAGGAGAAACACCAACTGCAACATTGTATTGTGCTATCTTTTCCCACAGTTTACGATATTTGAAGTTAAACACATCAACGTCTTTAACTGTAATTCCAATCAGCCTATCTTTGAAAATATTTAGAATATCGATAAGAGCAGGATGGTCTAGAGGATTACCACCACCAATTGCAACCTCCATTGGCAATTGATATTTCTCGAAGACATCTGCTATCCATTGAGGATCAGCATGTTCACCATTCGGACCTGAAGACTCATGACAAAAGGGACAATTATGGGCACAGAAATTAGTAATCTTCAAATCAACTTGCTCTGGTAGTTCGGGAATAAAATTAGGTTCATTGAAGTTAACACGAAATCGTACCGGTTCTGCAGCTTCCAGATCATAAAGTGCATATAAATCCGGCTCTTCTCTGATTAATAAGTAGTAATTACCATTCTTATAGACTCGATATCCGCAAGTCAACAGTTTACTAAAATTAACCTCTTTATAACCCACTCTATCGAATTCAGGCCAACCATCGTATGATAACAGTATACCACCTTTATGTTTAATAACATACAAGCAACAATCTGCAAGAAACTCTCCAACTACTGGACCTGATAACTGAAATACAGACTGATGATCGATATGTGGTTCTAATTCCTGTACCACTTCTACTTCAAATCCACGTTTCTTAAGTGCTTCAGCGAAATCATCCAAAACGCCAAGCAGAGATGCTTGAGTTGTAAAGTAAGCGAGAACCTCTTCATGTTTATTTAAAAATTCTCCCCATTCTTCGAAGTAAGTGATAAGTAATTGTAACTTTCTTGGTAACTCAGTTACTATCTCGCCATCTTTAATGTAGATTGTGTGTGTCGAGGAACTGTTAGTCTCACGTACAAGACGAACACCACTAATAAACATAATGCTACCTCTTAATTTTCAGCAAATTTATATCGGTAATAAACCCACCTTTAGCAATTCTACGTAACCACCGAGTAGAACTTAATATAATGCGTTTCAAGTAGAGACGACTTTGAAATTCAACACGTTTACGAGTTACAGCAGATTGAGTTATAAGTGTTTGTAAAGAACGACCTTGTAACCAACGTGCACATGCAATCACATGTTTGCAACCAGAAAGAACACGTTGTGGATTACGTACTTTAGGTGGTATACGAAGATAGTAATCATGAAGCCAAGGATCCTGTAGAAGTTCAGGATAAAGGAGGCAATTATTTACATATAGAACGTGAGCAAAATCGTAATAGAAGGAAGGACAGGTACAATAGATTTTTACTTGAGCATTAGGGTTCGGTGGTAGGTCAAGTTCATCTTGTTGAATGTGTATAGAAACAGTGTATTGACGAATGAGAAAATGGACTGTAACACCATTATCTTCTTGTACTACATAGTTAAGCCTAACTTCTTGAACAGATGGAACTTCACGATGCTCAAATTGGGGTGGAAATTGGAGCAAACGTTTAAATGTGAGCATGCTATTCTGTCAGTCTTAAAATAATATAACTGAACATTAGAATTACTGTCACCAGGAACGGATATATATCGTTTGAAACTAGTGTTAAACTCAGACCTGTTGAAAGTATCGCACTTACTATCACAACATCTATAGTGCTTGGTCCTTTCATATTATCCTTCTACCAAAAATAAACCGGGACCACAAAGGTCCCTTGAATGAATCTATTTAACGTCGCTTATTAGTCCACCGAGTAAACCTAATGTTCCACCAATTAAACTACCAATGAAATGTTGCAATGCGGTAGCGTTAGGTATAATGTGTATAAAGACAAATCCACAAATGGCTCCCAAACCACCTAAAACAACGTTGAACAGCATGTTTACGCCTCCTGTTTTTATATGAATATCTCTACAATGTCCTCTATTCCAACGAGGAACATAACAGAAAACTATCTAAACTTTGTTCAATATAATATTCATTGTTATCCCGAAAGAACTCATAACTAAACGGTAAATGTTCCTCAAGAAGTTCAGCTAATTGTTCACAGATTTTATCAGTTAAACGAACACAATTATCACATTGTTTAGCAGACATAATTTCACAGAATGTATCCGGTTCTGAATGTGTTATTATATGACTCTCGACTATGTAGTGTATTTCAACAGTACATCCACAGGAAAACATAATTGTCAACTTACCTGTCCATTCTTCTCGCAACAACATTCCATCAACCACTTTTCAAATGTTTTCAAGAATTCCTCAGAAATAGCAAGATATTGTTCATTAAGAACACAAAGTCTTTGCTTAATATCTTTTTGTACCTGAGCAATCTTTCTATCTATTTTCCGACGATAAATACCTTCGAGATGCACATAAACAGGATCACGAATTATGCTTACGACTTCGTCCGCATCAGCACCTTCCAATCCATAGTCTGTACACACTGTATATACAGTATTTATTATTTCATCAACTATCACAGAAGGTTCCCATCCAATATCTAGACCAAATCTTTGCTCTAACTCATCCTCATCTACATACCCATTATACCACTTATCAGTCAACGAAAGATCCTGTTCAACGTCATGTACTTCATAGAGAATAGACAAAACATATTGTCCAATGTCATTACCGTCGTTAATAAAATCCTTCAAGACACTAACTAACACATCATAGTCGTGTTTGTAGTGACTACTATCAATCCACAGTTTAAAACCACCATTCTTTACTTGGTAGTTCAAGTTACCAACTACAACAGCAGCTCTATGACAGTAATCTAGGTTATTTAGAAAATCGCCATACGACCAATTTTCGTTTTTACGCCACAAAAGATGTGCTTCACCCATTAACTTTTGAATATAGAAACTTTCCGAACCAGATGCATCCTGTGATTCATTTTCTTCACCAATCTTTTCCTCTATTTGCCAGTCCTTAGGTTCAGACCCTAATGGATACACACAAGAAACAATACAATCATCAGTATCGTGTAGCATTTTCTCTAAAATGACTACGTTGTCATCGTAACAAACAGCTTTTCTTATCGGATAAACACTCTTACCATCTTGTCCGTAAACATATCCGATAACTTCAACAGCGTATCTCTTACCAAGTTGTTGCCAAGTCTGTACTTGTTGGTCTAATATTGAACGATTGACAATACTTTGAGACATAAAACACCTCTTACCATGGTTTAACCAAGCCTAAACATCCAACAGCTTTTGAACTATCAGGATTACTGTACACAGGGTCAGTTATCACAAGTAGTTTACCTACACCACGTAATCCAATTCTTAAAGCCGCGTTAGCGTACAAATTAGTCACTATCACGTAGTGTGGTTCATCTGGTATTGGGTCAACACCTACTAACTTAGTTTCGTACAACGGTATACCATCGATTTCACCTATTTTCCTCTTCTCAAATCTCACATTTAACAACTTACCTTCAGGTGATAAAACTAATCTAGGCTTTGTACGTTTATTCTTAAGAACATATTTTTTGTGTTCATCGTTCCGAATAACATCATCAACGGCGTAAATGTTAACGGGGTATGGTAAACAGTTCCAAATAATCATCACCATACTCCTTATTTTAAAAGAAATATCTATATGGTAACTCTTGTGTATCTTCTCACTATATCAACACTAATTTTACGTTTTCACCCATATCATTATCAACCATCTTATTCAGTACACACTTCAACACATGTTCGTCGTTAATATTCTTCAAATCCGAAACAGTTACCTCTTGTACCGGTTCAAACTCGTTGATTAAATGTAGTTTACGTCCAATATGGTTATACAGACTTAGTAACTCACGGGGACATTCACGTTCGTAAATATGGTATAAATAAGCTAAATACTCCTTACAGTATACTTTATGTCCCTTAAACTCGTGTTCAATCGGACGACCAATTATCTGAACTACAGGAATAGAACGAACACCAGGTAAGTAGAATTGTTTCCAATTAATCACAGGGTTGTCAATTGTATCCGTCTTTATGTAATCAAAAACGTCTTCACTTAAATCAACAGCATCTTTACAACGCAAATCAACGTCTAAAGCATCTAGACCCAACTGATTAAGCACTTTGTTAACAATACCTTTAATCATATCCTCACCAGTAATCACATTTCTACGTACATAAAGTATCGTCTCTGGTTGCTCAAGTTCACGATAAACCCACTGATATACAGTCTCTTTGCCCAGAACGTGTAAACAATGTATGAAAAGAAGTATGTATAAACCTACCTTACAGACAATATCTTCGTACTGATTAAACTCGTTGTAGATTTCAGATATACGATTAGTATCAACGGTGGTGGACTCTAGAACACTAATCAAAAAGGCAGACGGAGTACGATTGGTAACTAGAACAGGTAAAAGTGGTTGTGCAAATTGAATGGCAAAACGTGTTCTACCATATAAAGCATAATCAACCAAATTCTGTAAGACATAAACACGAGTAGATAAGTCGAAAGAGTTCAAATAGTCTATGAACCTATCGAATTCACTGGTTTGCTGAAGTTCTTGAGTACTATCCTGTTCTTCTACAGGCGGCGTAACACTCGGAGTAACAGTAGGCTGTTCAACGACATTACCTCGTTGACATACCACCTGAAAATAAGCCTTATACAATAGTAGGTTAACTTGGAACGAGTTGAAGAAGAAGACAATACGATTTACTATCTCAGACTGTACATTGGTAATCTTAATGTTGTCTAAAAGTACATTATTACTGTCAATAAGAGTAATATTGGTGACTTGACGTTTTTCTGTAACAGGTTGAGGATTGAAGTTGGTAAGTGGCAGAAGAGGACTAAAGTCGTAGGTAACCGGATTAGAGATGTTGAACACCTGAACGTATAGAATCGGAGTACCATCAGGTAGAGATTCAATAGTAAACTGTAGTATACGACGAGTATAAGTGTTGGATACACGTATAAGCGGTATGTTGTAAAATAGAGTCATAAGACGTTTACCTCTTTTTAGCAGATATATCTGTACCTGTAGGATTACAAAAAGGTGGTCGAAAGTACATAAGTTTTGGAAAACTTTTATACTTTCTAGTTTCTTTGCTAATATTTATTAGCATCATAATTGTTTAGAAAGTTCCAAAACTACTAACGTTGTCAACTACTAGAGATTCAGACAAAGAGAGGCAAGAAACGAGCTAATCTACGTTATTCTTCATCACGTTCGTGTACGTAGGACAGAAGGTCGTCGGGAATATCTGTGTTTACGACAGACCAGGTTTTCCGTTTAGGTGGGTCATCAGGGAAGTAGTCTGGATTGAAGTTGTCGTCTTCATCTAGGACAGATGTGATAGATGGCATTGATAAAGCTTCTTCTTCGATTAGTTTCAGTTCTTCTTCTAGTTCTTGTCTTTGGTTCATAAGGTCCTCCATTACCATGTAGTAGTAGTTGAGAAAGTCTTCGTAGACTTGTCTGAATTCGTGTTGTTTTTGGTAGTAGACGGAAGCAAGACGGATACCTGCATAACGTCTATTGAACCAGGGTAGTTGGGTGAGTGCTAGTGCAAAGTAGGAGATGGCGCAGAGATATCTAGCATATCTTCTTAGTGGTGATAATTGGTTCTGTCGTTTTCTGTAGTACCGTTGTACGACACGTTTCCTTAAGTTGTATGAAGGCATTAAATCTTTTGGTTCTTCTTTGTTAAGACGTTGTGTTTTGTGGTAGTAGATTAAGTTGTGTTCGTAGGAGTAGCTGGTCTTCTGTACTTTGTAGTAGATGTTGTCATCTAGGTGTAATACTGGGTAAAGACTTAAGTTGAGAAGGACGTTGGCATTGAAGACGAGGTAGCAGGGTTTGTCTAAGTCTATGATTTCGGGGAGAATACGTCTTTGTTTGTGGTCCATTTGGAACCCATAGAGGAAAGCGTCGTGGTTGACTTCACCAGTGACGATGTAGTTTAATGCCTTGAGTAAGTTACGTGGGTAATAGTTTTCGGTGATTGGCTTACCTTCTTTTGTGAATCCAGATGGTATAAGTTGCCAAAGAGTTTCAAAAATGATTCTTGGTGAACCAAAGATTTCGAGGTAGAGTCTGTGAGAGCCGACACCTTTTGGTTTGTAGACTGGTTTTGTAGTTAGACGAATGAAACCTACATTTTCATCCATAGTTAAGTAGGAAGTTTTTGAAATGGAGCCAAGGAACGGTTCGCAGGTTTTCCAGTTCTCTTTATCGTAGAACTTGCCACAAATATGGCCATATTCTTTCATGTATATGCCGTCGTGGTAGACTTGGTCTATGAGTTTAGTGATGGCAACAAGACGGTAGTTTAAGCGTTTGACACAGGAAGACTTTGGGTGAGAGGAAGGATATTCTTTGCATTGTATTTGTCTAATTTTCAGGAGAGATTTGAGGGTTTTGAAGTCTTCTTCGCTGAGTAGGTTGTTGGATTGGATGAATTTTAGGAGCTGTGTAGGGGTTTTGAGGCCGGTACGATTAACGGTCCATTTGCCAATCTTCCTGGAAGTGGTGTTCCACTCTGGGTCGTGTGGTTTGAAGATGGATTCTAGTAAGTTGTCTAGGGTTTTAGCGGATAGGGATGGATCGATGTGGTAAAGAGTACCAGCGATGTGTAAGGCGAGTGAGTTACGTTGTCCTACGGGACAGTTTTCAGAGCATTTACGAAGCAGAGAAAGTAGAGAAGAAGTGACAGTGCTGTCGGTTTCCAGTTTGTTTGAAAGTCTGGAAATGTAGAAGACGCGGGAACGGTTTGTCAGAGTGGTGTAAAGTTTTTCAATGGAAGGAAGGTTTTCTTCAGTTGGACGATGTTCCTCGAATACAACGTGTGTGTTGTTTGGGTCGGAAATGGCGGTTTCCAAGACTGAGAGGAAAGCGTGGTACTTGTATTGGGCTTCTGTTTTTGAGATGTATTCTAGGGTGAGGTGGAGAGGGTAGTTGGCTTCTGGATCTAAGAGATTGATTATGCCTTCTTTGTCGTTCCAAGTTGTACGAGATGCAATAGGAAGTATGAACCCTTGGTTCGGCTTCACTTCAGCCTCGAGGTGTTCTGCAAGATAGTCGAGTAAGTATTTGTAGTATTGATGACATTCTAGGAAAGCTACTTTGTCTTCCCAATCGTGTTTAATGTAGTGTGCAGTGTAGAACGGTTGGAAGTAGATTAAGAGACGTGCGGATACTGGGGTTCCATTTTCAAAACGTAGTGTAAAAGTGAATGGTATGTGGTGTTTCTGAAGAGTTTCGGGGAAGGCGAGGTGTTTGTTTGTAGGAGTAACGTCGATGTCCACATGTATCATACGATAGTAGGCAATACGTGATTCGCGTCTGTGGAATGCATTTGGAAAAAAGAGTACGTGTGGGTGTTTATCGTATTCATCTTTGGCAAAGTTACGAACTGCAAGAGATTCGAAGTGGGTTGGTAGAAAAAGATGACGTTTCTTTGCTTTTTTGTATTTCTTAAGAGTGTTTAAGAGTTCAAGAGGATTGGGATAATTGACTGTTATGTGTCTTTCAACAGAGGAGAGGCAGATTTCAAGTTGTTTTGCTTTGTGTTCTAGTTTTGCTTGTAAGTCTTTGAATGCGTCGTGTAAGTTTGAATTTCTGTGACTATCTGGATTTGCTGTGAGATAGAGTATGTCTTCGTCTTTTATCAGTAGCTGTTTGAGTCGTCTTTTCATATTACCTCCTTTGCAAAAAGAGTGGGCGGGACAGAGCGTCCCGCTTTGAGGTGAAGGGGTGATACCGAGGTGGATGTTTGAGGGTGACACATCGTCAATAAGGATTATACCCAAATGCTCGTTTGTCTAAGTCTCTCATGAACTTAAGTAAGATAGTAAATGCTTGGTCTTCAGTACCAGGTCTATGTCCTAAACGACATAACTCTTGACATACATCACGACCGTAGGTAACAACCTCTGGATCCACAACATTTACTACTTTAAGTGCTACTTTGTTGTAATTGTCTAAAACGACGTAACAGGGCGCGTTGTATAATGCATCGGCATAGCACGCGGTAACTATTATTTCAATTGCATTGTAAATGTCAATCATGTCTTCTTGATAAGCGAATGCGAAGTTGGTAAATACTAAACTTAGACCTAAAAGCAGTGTGATGAGTATTTTACGCATTGACACCCTCCTTTTTAAGGATATATCTATAGTTTAGACTTACCTAAATCTTGAAATAACATAATGGCACTTTACGTATAGGTTATAGTTTCCTAATCTGGTCTTTCAAATAAGTTCATTACAAGAAGGATGTTAAGCCATCTTTCATTTTCCAGTGGATATTGATTTCACCAATGACAGATTTGATTACCCTTTTGCTGAGTTTGAATCTAGCTCTACACACTTAGGATATTTTATCCACATCTTGGGTTCTTCCATACTTGACTTTCTATCGTTTATCATTCTTCGTTTATTTGGCAATTCTTCTTGTGTGTATCTATACAACTTTTATCAAGCAGTTTTCCAACTACGTGTTCCTTTAGGTTTGGGAATTCTTTTACAATCTCATCTACTAAAGAATGTAGTTCAAAGGGTAGTGAGAAAACCCAAAAGGTACGATGTGTTAGCCTGAGCTCCAATTTCTTGTTCTTTATATCTAGAAGAAATGTTAAGGGAATCCATTGTTCCTTATACTCCAAGTCTACAGCTATATACTGTTGTTCGTGAATCTCTATTTCTTTACTATCTTTAAATACTCGAGTCGTAATCTCTAACTGCATAACCGCATAATCTGAAGTAAATAGTTGTTTAAATAACTGTGGTCGTTCTGCTAGATAGTTGTATATATCATTGGAAATGTTGTGAAAGTTTTCTACAGTGTGCTGAAAGTCGTTTATCTTTTCTGCTACATACTTAGCAAACTCTTGTAGCATTTTGTCGTCTCCTTTGAACTTTATCTCATATAGTCGCTATGTGTAAACTATGACTCTCACCTAAAGAAACCAAATAACGTACCCCTTAAAACATTAATTGTCCTTATTTATTTTCCACTATAAACAATTCATGTTCAAGTTGTCTTAATTCTTCTTTAAGCTGTTTATATCTCTCCATCTTCTTTCGATCAGGCTTATTCTTATAATCCTCTATGATAGCTGCAATAATTCGTTTGAACAAGCTTCTAAACTCTTCAGCCATAGAACTTGAAGAGAGGTTATCCAAGAAGGATTCACAGTATTCGTCTATAAGTACATCAAGTTCATCTGCTTCTAAGAGCTTAATAAATTTCAGAGGGTTTGTATCGAAAGCTCTATAAAGCTTATCAAGCGCAAGAAAGAACGATGCAAGTTCACTTACATTCCATTTTAAATCTATATTTTGAAGATAGTCATTAAGATATTCTCTAACAATCTTTAAAGTCTGAGACATTTTACACCTCCTTTGAACTAGTTGTTACTTAGTAAAGTCTCATATCTTTATCTCGTATAGTTGTAAATTATAAATCTCGTCTACGTGTATCATAGTAAAACTACACTTCCGCAATCTGACAAGCCTCCGGTCCCCTCTGGACAGATTGTCCATGGGATTACGAGGGATTGCCCAGGGTCGTCCTGACGCAGGACTTCTAGAAACTATATGTTCCTATAGATTGAAGGAGGTCCGTACTTAGGGACGGAATAGTTCACTGACATGTACATATATTTATTTAAAAGGGGTGTAAAAATGGAACAAAAAGAAATTTGGTTAACGGGAGAGAATAGAACTATCAAGATAGTTTTAACCCCTTTAGGGGGACAAAGACTCAAGTCTTTATCCAGGATAGTGCGGCGGCGTATAGTGAGGAAGAGGTATGGAATTTACCTCTTCCTCGGGTAGAAAGAATTTTGGAAGAGTTTTATGAAGACTTTTTGAAATAAAAAACAAAGGAGGTTTTGTATGTTAGAAGACATGAAGCCTTATAAAAGAGTAGATGATATCCAGATTTTCTACAAGGAGATTCACTGGAGGGATCGGGATGCAGTCCCTCCAGTAAGGACAGAGAACAAGGTGGTTGTCTTGTATAAAGGTCAGCCGATTTGGGAAACTTATATGGGTAGTGAGAGGCTATACTATTTACCGAGAAAAGTGAGGAAGTAGTATGCCTTAATTCAGGAGCTTTTGGAATATTTGATATTCAGGGAAATTTCAGTTCCCACAGATTTTCTGGAGAAGTTCTTCGATTTCATAGAAGAGAAAAAGTATGAGCTCCTGGGAGAATTAAGTCAGACCTAAAAAATAAAAAGGTACAAAGGCAACTACAGCAACTCTGAGTCAATTCGGTATCACCCTCTATCTCAGGGCGGGATACTTTGTCCCGCTCACTCTTTTTGCAGAAAGGAACTCTCTCACCCTTTAAGGACTCATTCGTTCTCAGTCCCGCAGTTGCTTCAAAATTTCCCAGTCAGCATCATCAAGAATTTTCGAAAGTTCAAGTGAAGTCACAGCAGAACAAACTATGTCCTTAAAAGTCTCAGCCTTCAGCGAGTAAACCTTCGAATACTCTTGATTCATTACCTGAGCAACAACTAAGTCAACGTCTTTGAGACCAAAAACTATTCCTTCTTCTACATAGAGCTCTTTATTCTTCACTACGTATTGTCCGATGAGTAACAAGGGAACGTCTAACTTTAACTCAGTTGTTCCAGAAACTGACTCTAAATAGATGGTTTCTGGGGTGACTTCAGTTATCCTGCTTCCATTATAAACCTTCATTTTTTCTTCCACCTCTTTGTGGTATTAGTGCTACTTGTATTTGTTAGTTTCGTCAGAAATTTGACGTGGAATACTTAAATATCAACGTGCCATGCTTTAATACGTTCGATTAGTTTTTCTTTGTGCATTCTAGGGCTGTAAGTTGGTAGCTCTTGCCATCTTTCTAATTCCTTTTCATTGAACGGATAATCAGCATATTCGATGGGGTCTTTAATTCCGGCGGATAACCACGCTCTCAATCTGTTACCACAAGATCCACATTTACCACATGCTTTACCATCTACAGGGTGATAACAGGATACAGTTAAGTGGTAAGGTGCACCTGCGAGACATCCTAACTGAATTATTTCTTTCTTCAGAAGATTTAAGAGAGGTGCATGAAGTTTAATCTCTTGTTTACCAGCAGTTTTCAACAGTTCTCTCATGGAGTAAAACCAACGGTTACCATTGTCACTATATACTAGTCCTTCTGTTAAGTTGACACCTAATGCTAAGTTAGCTAATCCGTATTTCTCACAAAGACCAGCAGCAGTTATGATGAAGATACTATTTCTCATGGCGACGTAGTGAACATCACGTTCCATATCCTCTAAGGTTTCTATATTAGCAATATTAGATTTTAGAAGTAGTGAGGAAGAATCAATAGTTGCGAACAATTCTTTAGCATCTATAACAGTTAAATCAACATTTAAATATTCAGCTATTTTCTCTACCGCGTTTCTTTCTATGTTCTCTGCATCCTGACCGTATGTGTAGTGTACAAGTAAAATACGATCGTTTGGATATAAGACTTTTACTAGAGAAGCAACAGTAGTAGAATCAAGTCCAGAAGAACATATCACAGTCCATCCACTAGTAGAACTGTTTAGTTTGACTTTGCCGAGAAATCTTAGTGTTGATAAGTCAAAAGCGTATACGGAATTCGCATCAAGAGGAATGGAGAAATCGTCTATAGGTACTGAGGTAATAGAATTACCGTTATAGAACACAGATAAAAAGTTAACACCTACATAAAGTACACCTTTCAGCTTATCGATAAGGAATACAAGAAAAGAACCTCTGAGTTTCTCAAGTCTGTTTTTCAGGTCGATAATGTCTTCAACGTTGTTTAACAAAGGTTTGAAGAGGAGAGTATCAACAGTATTTTCGTCAATAAATTCGTTTGTATTGTTAATTAGGCCATGGAAAGCATAGATGTAACGTTCATTAATTACGACAGGTTGGAGGTTGTCAATATTAGGCTTGAGATAGTCAGGTTCAGTTTCTGGTGTTGCACGACTATGCATAAGAATCCAGTTGTAATCGATACCAAGAAGATTGCGTACGAAAGCACAGTACTTACTTGTTTTTACAGGTTTCGCCATTTTATCTGTAATGAAACCGAAGCCATCACGACCTCGTGTACGGATGATATCCGCAAGCATTGGTAGTGTGTTTGGTGTGTTTGAAAACGCAATAGTACACATAGACTATCCCCTCTAAATTGATTTTATCAGATACTTCTTTTTAGCCGCATCTGCAAAAGAAGCAAACCATCTGTAAACCGTCATTGGGTTCTCTAAACTACCGAAATATTTGCCATGTGCCTTTAATACTGAACTCTTTATCCAATTGAGAGAGTATAACACACTCAATATATTTTTGTCTATATTATCTATAGTACCTTCGTACCGTATACGTTCGTGGAGAACAAGTGGTGCCCATAAGCTTCCTGTTAGTATTATCTCCTTAGGTCTTGTTTTTAGAAGCATGAATTGTTGTATAAGATTGGTAAGGGTGGTATCTTCGTTGACGTAGAGTAAGAAGTAATCTCTTTCTAAAGCGCGTTTAAATGAAGTGAGAATTCCAGAGTGTGTGAATGTTCTATTTATCACCTCTATAATAAATTCTTTAATTTGCTCTAGTATGTCTTGCGTTATAAATCTGTCGTATAACTTGCGTTCTTCTGGTGTTAATCTAATAGCGATAGGACAGTATATAGAACTAAAGTACGGTATTTCTACATCTTTGATTTCCAAGTAGTCCAGAAGCTTCTTTAGTTTGACGCTAGTTTGACTAGTTGACCATGTGAGAAAATTGACTATGTTTTCTTCCTTTAGTTTTGCATAAATTTGTCGATCTTGTTGTGTTTTCACTTTGACGTATAGATTTACATTCATCTCAAAAACAAAGGGGTCAGACGACCCCGATTTAGTGTTATGATTTTAGGCTAATTACGTAATGTTTATAGCATTTGAGCACTAAGATAACTACGTTGGTTACAATAAGTGACAACGACCAATTTAACTCAAATACAATAGGTGAAATCAACAAGTTAATAATCAATCCAACTTCTACTAACACCACAGACAAAACTCCACTTAGAAGTATTGCAATTAGTACTAGTAGTGGTACTTTTAGGAACAACCCTGGCGCATACAAGATTGATGCTAGAATAGAGTATTTCAGGATGTCCTGCATGTGTCACACCCGTGAGAGTTAGTATTTCGAAGGATAATCAAGTACTATAACGTCATCATCTCGCGTAACATCCATTTCAGTCAAATCAATCCAAAAGCTCATACCATGACACCTCAATGCAAAATTACATTATACTGGAGTATCGACGAAGCTATTGTTTCAATCATCTTACAGCTTGTAATTATCGTAGCAATTAAGGCAGATTTTTTGTCTGTATTTTTGAGCATGTCCAGTATCTTTTCGGCTATTTGTCTATGAGAGTATTTACGATACAGATAAGCTACAGTGAAATCAAACGGACAAACATCAATAAGTAAATGAAGCATGTTACAAGCATACCAACAAATATCTGTGATGTTTTCTGGTGTCATTTTACAGTCAATTGTAAAGCTTCGTTTACTGTATGTTTCTTCGTCGTGTGTTAACGTTTCTGGTATTTCTATGTCTTCTCCTATACATTCTCGTATATATAGTCCGAAACCAGGTGGAAGACACCAGAGGCTATAATATAACGCTTTTGCGTGTGAAGCATTTTCTGCTAAGAAGGCTAGTCCGTTAAACTGAACACAAGATGTTAGTATACGTTCACTTTTAGTTTCCAGTATTAGGTTTTCAAGTTGTTGTACGTTGTAGGACATTGATTTGTTCTTATTTTCAAGTATGAAAAGATGTGATGATATCGGATGTGTTAGGCTGCGACATTCTGATTTAGTGTACCAATTGTACAGAGTAGCAGTTACTATTTGTCGTAAATGACTTGTACTAATGGGGTTTTGCATTATGAGAGTATCTGCTACTATTAGTTGTTCAATACCACATGCACGTAAAATGTCATCGTTGTTGTGATCGAATGGCAGAGGGTTCCCGATAATTTCCAACATGTTAGAACCTTACCTTTCTCTTTAGAGAATATATCTATACGTTGGGTAGCTTAAAAAGAGATGAGAGGGGTGCCATTACGACAACCCCTCTGGAAGGGAGGAAGTAAAGAGAGGTAAGCTATGCCCCAGAGACTAATCCATATTAATCTCTACATTAAGAATCTCAAAGCTCTTGGGCAATCTGGGAATCCACACCAGCTTTTCACACCCGGTAGCAGCGAGAACAGCCTCTACCATTCTGGCTGCGATTCTTCTGGGCAGTCTACGTGGAAAATTAGGGACATACACACCAACAACTCCTTCTGCAGGTCTAGTGATTAATAAGGTCCAAGTTTTGATACGAGTTGCTTCCTGAACAGCACGTTCCTCTTGTTCTTGCTTAGCTTTCTTTTCAATTACCTTATTTACCTGTTGGGGATCAACTACCCCTGCTTCGGCCAACTTTTCAGCTAATACTGTACCCATCTTCAACCTCCTTTTTGTTTTTTAATTTAATATCTATACAAAGCGTATATCTTCTTTGTAACACGTATGTATTTTTAATTGTATATCTATAGGTTCGAACTATTTGACCACTAGTGTAAATACACGCACTCTCTACTTATATATACGTAACGTTTCCTATGTGTTATTATAGTCGTGTCATATTACACGTTTTTCGGTGTCGCAACGAACTTATACGATTGTCGACACTTACTGGCTTTAATGGAGACATTTGTGTTCTAGGAGGTTGTAAATCATATGCAGAAAGAGAAACCGCCTATTAATTCCAATGTGCACGATCGTCGTGAAATTAGGTTTTTCCTTAATCAATTAATTCCACCTAACAATTTTAACCCTTCTGCTAACACACCAGAACACGCACTTTACGTTACCGTCATCTTCGATCGAGGTTCTATATATACTACATCGTATTACTATTTGCCACATTTTCACGATTACGGTTATAATGTTACCACTTACTCCCCGAGTATCTACGATTCTGTTCCACATGTTCCTATTCGCCATTATCTTTACGCCAGATATTCACGTCAAGAACCTAAGATCACTCTCAAGTCACCATGGACCAACAAAGTCATTCATAACATATCACAAGTATCCGACCTAGATAAATTGATAAAACAAACTTTAACTCCTGGTGAAGACATCTATTTGTTATCTTTTGAACGTTATTTGGTATCTCGTAATAACTATATCACTTTATCACTCATCACCTGTTATCCTGTTCTGTTGTATACACTTTCAGAAGAATGGTCACGTTATACACGTATTTTTACTCCAGTTGCTTATCTTGTGATTGAACGATACCGTCATAACGACTACTTCCAATGTGCAGTATATATCGAATATGAGAAGTTAACCAAGGCCAACCAGCAATGACTACGTTAAGTTTTACCGGGACAACTTCACTTCAGACTGACTCATCGACGCTGACTTTACAACGTGATGCTTTTGGATTCGGTGTCACATCTTACGAGCACGGTACTGTTGTACTTGACCCTAATACATCTGATTTTCAATTAGCTTCCAACGCTAAATTTGTACTCTTGAAATCTGCTGCTAAAATTGCTGTTAAACTTGATAACGTCACTAATCCTGCTATAAAGGGTACTTACTTTTTCCTAATGCTTACTGATAACAAGGCTATCTACATTAGCAACCCGAGTACCACAGACAAAGTGACTGTGAACTACATATTGGGGGCATAGTTATGAACAAGGATAATATCCTAAAATCCATTGAGGAAACACTTACCCTTATCGAACAGGCTAGGCAAGTTATTGAAGACCGAAGTGATAATGAGGAACTGCTGAAGGATGGGAATGAAAAGCCTATTGTTAAATCCAGTGATGAAGCAGAACTTAAGGAGTTAAGGAACAAGGAAAAGTCAACACCGTCAGAAATAGAGAAGGAGAAAAAGTCCACTTTACAGGAGAGCTTTGGTGGAGTTTTATTGCTCAGTAAACTGGTAATGAAGTAATACCACTATGCGATGTATATCCATAATTTTTACGTAGATCTACTTAAATCCGTTCCGTACATTTTTTACAGTTTTCTAGGTAAAGACTATTTCAAATCCGTACAATACGATTTAGAATCGCGTACTGAGACCTTTGAAAAGAACCCGATAAATGTTGAAGCACCTGCATTGTATGTACGTTTAGAATCTCCTAACTCTGTTGTTCCTTGGTCTCATCATCTTTTTCGAAGTCCTACTGTTCTTGATCGTTGGGTTCTTTATGATGTTACTAAGGATATTACTGTTTATTTACAAGAACGTTTTATCCACATACCAGTGACTTTTTCAATACTATTAGAAACAGCTACTCAAGCTAAGGAATTAGAGTTTCATATACTGAATAATTTACCACCTAACTTGTATCTACGTCCCTACAGTTTTACTGCTTTTCTAGAACTGCCTTCTGAATTGTTCTGTTATGGTGAACAAGATGATGAACGTCGTATTTCTTACGCTTTAGGTTCAGTATCTCAATTACGTAGTGATTTTTCCGAAGGTGTGATAAGTGTTCCACCAGGTTTCGAACAACCTAGTTTGTATAACGCAGATGAAGGAGTAATACACGAGAATTTACGTGCAAAACCACCTGTTAGAATTGATTTATTGAACGATGATGTACAGAATTTGTATATACATCCTTGTGATGATAAAGTTGTCTATAAATGTGCAGTTTACTACGAACCTTTAGTTCAGTTAACCAGTGTTTCTGCTACTATTAGCAAATCCGTTTCACAGTTTTTTGTTAATGGTAGTTTGTATATAGGTATTCCGTTTCCTTGGCAGTATTTTGTGGAACCAATGTCTTATATTGAGAATATCGTCGTTGATCTTTTTAATGTTGACAGTGTTATTGTTCCTAGTGTTCATATGTTAGGCGATGATGTTATACGAACTTATATGTTAACTGATTATACAGACGAGTACAGAATAAATGGCCGCGAATACTGGAAATGGGTGTTACCTAATTGTCCGCAGTTTAAATGTGTAGAATTATTGGTTGATGAACAGGTTTACAAAGTGAACAACGAGTTGGATGATAGTTATGATATTATTGTAACACAAGATGGAACATTATTCGTAGCTAAAGATTTGAAGTTAAAATTACCGTATTTTGTGATTTTGAAAAAGGATTGAACGGGAATTTAATTGCTAGGAGGTAAATATGCTGGAACAGATGATAGCAGAAGCAATTGAACAGGGTATCGGTGCAGTACAAGCAAGGAGAATTATTGCAGAAGCATCTAAGAAACAATTGATAGCTGCAGGTTTGGCCGGAGCAGCAGCAGCAGGTGCTCCTCTTGGGTATGCACTTAAGAAGACGAGAGAGGCATTAGCAGCAACACGTGGTAAGCTGACTAATACTGAGAAGGAGTTACAGGACTACAAATCTTTACCTGGTGCAGAATGGGCAGTTAAAGCTTTACGTCGTTCTCGCGTAAATTGGGAAGCTATGAAAGATCAGGTGGCAGGAGGATTAAAGAAGTGGAATAAAAACGCAGAAGAGCTACATGGTAAGATTAAGCCCGAAGATTTTGAAAATATGGAAACGTAGAAGACCAAATATAGCTAAACGTATTCCATAAGTCTCTGTTTGAAAGGATAGTGGATAGTAATGGGGTTCATGAAAATTGTCAGTTGGAGGAGGTAATATGCTGGAACAGATGATAGCAGAAGCAATTGAACAAGGTATCGGCGCAGTACAGGCAAGGAGAATTATTATTGAGTCACTTGGAGGTGTGCTTAAAAAAGCTGCTGGTGCTGGAGTACTTGGTGCTATTGGTGCAGGCGCAGCTAAAGCAGCAGCAGCTAAACTTGGCCAGAAGGCAACACAACTTGGAGCAGAAGCCGTACCAAAGATAGGAGCACATAGGTTGGCTGTTCGTAAGGGTGCGAGTGAGGAGATAGCTAACGCACTTAAGAATAAGGAAATTACTCGAACAGATGCAAGTGAAATAGCTAGAAACATAAACAAAAGTCTTGATGACGTAGATCATGTAGGTGAGGCAGGTGGTAATATAATTAAGAAAGCACTTAAGGGTGTAGGTTTAGTTGGCGCAGCAGCAGCTGGCGGTGCTGGTGCAGGTTTAGCAGCTAAGGCTGCTAGTGGGGCTAAAAAGAGTTTTGAAGCTTGGGAGAAAGCCGGTAAACAAAAGGCACATGAGTTGATTGATAAACAGAGTAAAGAATTTGAACCGTCTGATCAGGAATATGAGGATTAAGTAAAATTATTAAGGAGGTGAACCTATGAACTACAAGGAGTTCGTAATTCAGGAAGAGACAATCGACGAGATGAATAAGTACCTTGAACAGGCACTTCCTGAAGTTAGGAAGTTTATAGTAGAAAACATTGATTTCTTTCTTGAGGACAATTACGAAGATATGCTTAAGAATATCAGAATCTTTACTGAGGTAGCTACTCAGTCACTTCTCAGCAACATTAGTGCCAGTCTTTATAAACAGGCTGTTCAGACTATTCAGGAAGCTGAACAGGAAGTAAGTAAGTATCTCTAATCACATTTAGTTTGAAAGGGCCTCTCTAGAGGCCCTCTTGTAAACCATGTTTCGCACATATCGTATTATTATTTCTGAATCGATTGATTTAGCCGCATTTTTCCAGAATCTTGGAGTTTTAAATGATATAGCCTCTTTAGCAGCTACCTATGCTGTGCCTATAGGATTAGCATTGGCGATAGCATATAGAGTATACAAACGGATAAAGCAGTTACGTACTTTGGGACGTTTTGGTGTGCAAAAGAGGGAAGATGGACGGCCTAGTGAAGTTGAGCAAGATACATTTTTTACTATGTTAGATGCTGAGTTAGCTAAGGCAGCGACAAATGTTTCAGGTAAGAAAGTTAATATTCAGTAATGATATCGATGAGGCTATTAGTCCTGCTACTATCTTGCATAGGGCTATTGTAGCTGCAAAATCACGTTATAGACGTCCATTCATGACACGTAGTGGTCTTGAGAACGTTATAGTATCAAGACTTAAAGCTAAACGTTACCGTTTGCCTCTTCCTCGTAAGGCGCGAGTAGGTGCAAGATTACCTCGAAAATTAACCGTATAGTTGTCCTAGAAATAAGCCCTTAGGAATACCTACTAATTATTCTTGAAAGTATTCCTAAGGGACAGCCGTACGGATACGGAACATGATTCGTGTTTACCGTCTTCTTCTCGAAAGCGTACATCGTCCGATCGTATACTGTGTGGGTGGTACTAAGTACTATTGGTATCCCGACGGTTGATATCTTCGCGAGAAGCTGCGGTCGCGGCACGGTTGTCAAGAGTACTATATAAAAGACATTAAGCCTGGTGTAAAGTTGCTACTATGTGTGACCAAAAAAGAAGGCAAGCGTGGTGGACATACACGAGCAATAGCAATTCTACGAAATCCTTGTTTAGTTGACTTGCGTGAATACAGAGACAGACCAGCTTTGTACCGTCTCTTGAAGCGACTTCGTGAAGAACGTTGCGGCGATCCGGTGTGCAAAGACAAATCTAAAGAGTGGTTGTATAGGAAGCTGCATCCGAAGTTTTTGGCAAAACAAAAAGATTAAGTTTCGACGTAACAAAAGGGCCCTAAAAGTGGGCCCTTGTTTTTGGTTAAATGTTATAAACGCTGTATCCTAATTCTTCTAAGAATACTCTGTCCGCTTTGTTTTTGCTCCAATCACTGTCGAACACGAATAACGGAATTTCTTTGTTCATTAACCAACTATAGTTCTTTCCAACTACCGATATGTCGCTATACAAATCAGTTAACATAAATATAGCAGATATGTGCTCTTCTTCAAGTAATTGCGTAATACGCTTGAAAACAGGATCGTGGGAAGTACCACCTCTACCATACACTTCCCATTTACGATTATCTACATCTACTAGTTCTTCTTCGTGTTGAATATCACAATCGTGTTGTATTACTAATATATGTTTAAAATAGTGTCTCGTATCGTATATAATCTTGAAGAATTTTTTGAGATCATCTGATCCAATAGAGCCGGATGTATCTACAGTGATTATCAATAATCCTTGTGCTTGTTCTTGACGTGAGATAGTTCCAGGTAGATAAATACCGCCAGGCGCTTGTAGTCTTCTATTAGGTGGAATCCATGCTGCTCCTGGAACATTGATTAGTTGTTTGAGAATGCGGTTGAGAATTTCCGTCCAATTGATTTCAGTATTCATCATTTCGTAGACTTCTTCAAGCCATCTACCAGAGAAACTACCTTTTTGTCTTTGTTTCATCTTTTTCTCAATAATGATACCTCTTTCACAATCTCTGCGAACCTCTTTTGCCTGTTCTGGTGATATTTGGTGCTCTCCATCTACTAATATTCTAGTGTAAGGACAGTCATTATTGTAGTGTGGAGAGTCTGGATTGTTACATTTTCCTTGATTGTTAGGTTCGGTTGTTTCGTCTTCACCGATTTCTTCGGATTTTTGGTTATAGTTCGATTGACCAGTCCCAGACTGGGACTCCATACATTGTCTTCAGGTGGGTGGTATATTTCTAAGTAACCAAAGATAAACCTTCTCTGCAGGCCAATTTTTTTGCTTTAGTTCTTCAATGATTATCGTGTTTTCTGGTAAACTAATCTTACTTTTTTCATTCTTTAATCTCGTAATTGCTAGGTTTATTACGTGGTCTGTAGCGACGTTCCATATTTGCGGAATACGTTTATAGGACCTTTCGAAATGTTTCAATGCAAAATGCAGTATCTCGTGTAGTAATATTCCGGCAAGTTCGGCTAAGTTTTTCTTCTTAGGGTTGAAAATCAAAATCTCGAAGTTATTTCCTTTCGGTTTAATGTATGCCTCTACAAACGGATGCTCTTCGTCACAAAACCATATATCAAAATTGTAACTTGCGATTGCAAATGGTCGCGTTTCCGGATTTAATGAAATACGTGTTCTTATCTGTCTCTCTAGTTTTTCGTCTTTATACCGAGATTTAAATCGTAACATTTTAGACCTCTTTAAGTTATAACTTAAAAGAGTGTATCGAAGGGGCGTGTAATATCCATTTTAACTTGTACTTGCCTCGAGAATCAAACTACAAAAGTTAGTTACCATATCTCGATCAATATTTTCCATTACGGTTACGATATCAGTTAATGCTTTACTACTTCTCATCTTAACGAAGCTTAACAACATAATTGCGACTTCTTGTGTAGCTTGGTAAATAGGTATGTATGCATTTCTGATGTACTTTTCGAGTAATTTTTTATCTAGTCTAGGTCTTGACAATATCCAAAGTGTACATGCTATACCGATTACCCACGCATCCTTAAGGTTCTTTATTTCTGGTTTCACTTTACCGTTAATTATACTTTCAGCATCTATTTCCTTAATAATTTTGACAAATTGTATAAATTCCGCAGCAGCTTGTTTACCCACATGCGCTTTAACGAGTTCATTGAGAAAGTCTTCGTCTACGGTTTTAACGTTTCCGATAATCCGTGACAATGCATTCGCCAGATATGTCCATTCTCTCGGACATGGCCATGGTTCATTACTTTCCTCGCCCAGTAGCATGTGTGGATTCTGTTGTATAAATGCAGTTACAAGTGGGTTTAAGCCTTTCTCTTTAGCATAGACTTTTAACCAGTGTTCAACATCTACTGTGACATCGATACTAGCAATTCTTGCTACTACAGCAGAGAATAAGTTTCTTGCACCTGCTCTTACAGTTCTGTTTCCAGCAGCCGCCAATACGCAGTTACTGGGCAGTTTGTTCATCTTTAACTTACCATCTGTCAGTAAAGAGAACAACATCGACTGATGGTATTCGTCACAAAGATGATTATCGTCAAGGAAGAACACAACTACAGGATAATTCTGTGCTAATTCATATAATATAGACACTAATTCCGGTAATGACCATTCGGTTATGAAAGTTTGTTTTTCATCACCATTTATTTTTATCTTAACTTCCTTGCCCCTTGGCATGCCTGTTAATTCTTCCAGCGGTATTGTCGGGAAACAAACGTTGAGTAATCCCCAACCTCTTTTCAAACACTCCTGTTCAAACATTTGTGTCTTACCAATGCCCGGAGGTCCTACGAGATAAGGAACTGCGATATCTCTCTTATCTTTTATCTGTTCTTCGAGCATAGGGAAAACTATCTTTTCAATTGCTTGAGTAATGGGTATAGCCATCTACACTACCTCCTTTGAACTAGTTGTTGTTTAATAAAGTCTCATATCTTTATCTCGTGTAGCCGTTGTATGTAAGACTATAAATCTCACCTGTGTGTTATAGTAAAACTACATAATCCAATTGTCTTCCGCAATCTGATAAGCCTCCAGTCCCCTCTGGACAGATTGTCCATGGGACTACGAGGGATCTCCCAGGGGTTGTCCTGGCGCAGGATCTCTGGAACCTATAGATTGAAGGAGGTCCCTTTTTTATTTTTAAAATTCTTCACGGTAAATAGCACAGGAATCTTCAGTTTCGTATACTTTGACTTCTATTGCTGTAACAGTGTCAAGTGCTAAATAATCTGTTAAATCACGCAGTTTTCTTGAGATAATATACGCAATTCTCTCAGCTGTAGGCATGTACGGTGTTATAGCTATTTTTGATACAACTCTTTCTGAATATGTATCTTTGTCTTCACTCTCTTGATGATAACAGGTTATGGTTGTAAGTACCGCAGGGTCCTTACTATCACTGAACAACTTTTTCAATAATTCATCTATATTTTCAATTTTTTCTGAAGACAATTGTATTACGTCTGTATATCCAGACTCTGTCAAGTAGTTAAGTTGGATATTGTCAATTCTTTCTACTGCGAATCTAGTTAACAAATCTACATTAAAGTGTTTCCACGTTATCAATATACTGTGATCAAGTGTTTCATCAAAGTATTCATTAATAGCTGTTTTTATAAAGCCAAAGTCTATAACCATATCATCTGGACTTAAATCTCTTGTTTCTACGCGTACAGTGTATTTGTAGTTGTGACCGTGTATTGCTCTACATTTACAAGTACCGAATTTTTGTTGTGGTAAAAAGTGTGCGAGACAAAACCTACTCGTTTTTTCAACTGCAAACATATTTTACCTCCTTTAAACTAGTTGTTGTTTAGTAAAGTTCCATTTGTATAGTCGTTATGTGTAAAAACTATAAATCTCGCTCACATAGGTTGAAGGGGTCCTTTTTCTGTCTAAATATCTATAGTAGCAGTGGTAATATTTCGTGTTTTTCAACTTGATAAATCACTATGTAAAGGGGTTCGTATACTCGATGTTGTTTTCTTTGTATTAACTCTTTAATTTCTTGAGACAAACTACTGTGACTGTAGAACGAAGTGTTATATATAATTATAAGCATATTGTCTGATTCTAGATAAACAATGCAAGGATCAAGCATATAAACCGGTTTAGATATGTCGATCTTAAGGCTATCTAACAACCAAACGTGACAGTAACTCCAGTTTTTGATAGTATTCCAGTATGCTCGTTGCACATGCAACCAAACGGTTAGAAAATATGTTTGTGGTTTATATTCTTCGTTTGTTCGAAATTTTACGAATCTATTAAGAGGTAAGAAAAAGTAATAGTAGTATTTTTCATCTTTGTAAGACGGATAGGGAGCGAATTCGGATATTTCGTCACTCGATAAAGATACAGCATTTCTAATGACGATTTCTCTTTCGCTACGGAATAAACGTATTTGTGTATGTGGTGTACAGCCAGGTTGTATTTCTTCTACAGGTAGTTTTTCCATTGTTTATACGTTTAAACAAATAATGTCTTTTTTCGGGATTTTAATCAGGAATGGTGGTGTAAAGATACGCATAACAGAGCCATCATCAAACAACGAGTTTACAAATGTTGTTACTATTGCTTCTTCGTCGTCTAAATTATAGCCATGAACGAAATATTTTTCGTTTTTGTATTCAATAGTCATAACTTTATCTGGAGTAAACCATAACCACTTTTTCGTAAGATCTACACTTGTTGTGACATCTATACCTATGGTAAACTTCGGGAAATTATATTGGTCTATTAGCTGTTTTACATCAGGTAGTTGTTCTAGTGGAACAGGACTGTGTATTGTAGTTTTCCATTCAGGTTCTCCACCTATTGTCACACACATTCCTGGAACGAATAGATACCAACACGTGTTACCGTCTTGATATCCTGGTCGTAATCGGTATGTAGTGAACTTATGTGGTTGTAATCGTACTTTAACCAGTGTATTTACTGGATAGGATCTTATCTGCAGTTCAGAAATAAATTGTTGTGTTGCCATTGCGACGTCCTTTAATTCAATATTCTTCAAAGATCACAAGTCCTCGCGAACACGTATAAACACGGGAAATCTAGGCGTTCTATCTTTGGTTAACTCTTGTATTTTCACTTCTACAATTCTACCAATTATTTTGTTTGGTTCATCGAACCATTTCACACGTTGTTCGTCTGATAACCCTGATCCTACTTTAAACCGAACACCAGGACATAAACTATCAATACTTTCGCATATTAAAGCTCCGATTGCATTTACATATTTACCGGTACCTTCTTCGATACCGATTACCTTAGCTTCTATAGTTTTTTCTGGTTTTACTTTTAACCAGTAATTACTACGTGACATTACATATGGACTTTTAGATGCTTTAACGACTAACCCTTCGTAACCTTTTGCTACTGCTTCTTGATAGACCTTGTCCATTTCTTCCATTTCTAACGGGTTGTGCTCTAGAACACGAATATTTTTAGTTTGACGACAATTATACAGTATACTTAGTCGCTGTTCTAATGGCATTGAATATCGATTATCCACGACACAGTCGAATAACCAATAAGCAATATCTGACAGGTCAACGATGTTTTTAGTTCTACGCACTTGACTTAGAATATCCTGGAAGTGGTATTTATGACTATACAGTTCTCCATCTAACATAATGAATTTAGCATTTATATTGTCTACAAACTGCCAAAGCTGTTTTTCTAATGTTTGTAGTACATTGTCTAATGGACGACCGTTTCTAGTGAACATGGATATTGTTTTGTTTCGTGTATCTAATATTGTTATAGCGCGCACACCGTCCAGTTTATACGACCATAGCGGTTTACCAATACACGCAAATTCATGTCGGTGTTTGACACACAACATGCAACCGAATACTGGTATATCAATATAGTCTTTTAATGTTTTCACAGACAATCCACATCTGAATCCTTTCTTCAGTATACCATTTACTACATGCCTAGCTGCTTCATCGTTACCAATCAATCTGTTTAGATAATTACGATCATCTTGTGTAGCAGCAGGTTTTCGTATCATTTTTTTCAGGAAGTTGATGATTGTTTCAAAATCACCCTGAGGTTCTTCTGTACTACCTTGTACTTCTGAAATTTTAAATCGCCACAATGGATGGTATGCTAGTTCAAAGACATGTTTGACGTCTTCGTCTTTTATCATCCTTGTGAAGAAAATTAGTTTGTCGTTTGTACCTCTTATCTGTTTAAGTGTTTCAATTAACTCGTAAACTTTTTGAAAACGTTGCATATGCCTACTCCACCTCTTCTTGAAGATTTACAACTAATGGATCGTATTTCCCAAGCTATTTTACGCGAGTTTACGAAATGTGTTCTTGACAATGTATTTTATCGCAATCTCGATTATCTATTAGAAACAGCTGCTAATGTAGCTTTTGATAAAGACAATTGGATTTACAAACCTGAACTATTTTGTCACGATTATTACGGTAATCAGTACGTGTATCCTGTCGTCCTTTTATGTAATGGTATTTCCTCCATCTACGAATTTACACCGAAGTGTATTCCGAGCATTTTAGCCCCAGAATATGCACGTATTATCCATTTGGCAAAGAAGATTCTCATATAAAATATCTATAGGTTAAGACTTAAAAAGTTCTATAAAGGTGATGAGCTGTGAAGAAAGTGTTTGTTAAAGGCGAACCACCTAAATATCCTAACCCACCCAAATGGTGGAAATTTGGTAAGTTATTTTGGTATATTTTCGGCAATTCTGATGATCCTGAACCACCTATCAACTATTTGCCTAATAAACCTTTTTGGTTGAGAACATTATTATGGTATTTACGTAATCCTTTACACAATTTCACTTTCTATGTTATAGGTTGTAAACACAAAGATAGGATTGTGCACGGCAAAGAGCCAAGTAAAGTGTTTGTGGAACAAGGTTGGAATTGGTATATAGGAAGACCTGTTGATAGTAAATGGCGTTGGCTACCTTTTATTTCCTATCAACGCAAGATTGGACGTAAGACATTTCAATTTTACATTGGATTTCGTTTAGGTACATGTTTTGGTTTTAAGTTCAGAATACACTAGTAAGAGAGGTGGGTATTATGCGTGATTCACTTGAGAACTATTTCAAAACTTCTGAATCTCGCGTTTATTTGTACAATCCTAAAGAATATGTAACTGTATATAAAACTCTATACGAGGAACTTCGTATTTATGCAGAGAAACTTTCACCGTCTATTTCTTCTAAACTTGTGAGATATGTTCTCGAAAACAAAATCGTGTATTTGGCAAAAAGTCAAGGTATCTCAATACCTGTATTTTCTTGTATTCTTCACGAAAATAATAAAATACGTGGTATTTTGATTAACGTCGGTGAAGTACCAATAAACTTAGAAACTGGTCAATCTTATGATATCTCTAAGACTTATTATGCTGTTTACAATGCAATTGTACGTATTTTAGCAGTTTATTTTCACAGTAAACCAGGTGACAAACTGGATGATGTAGTTCTCCCTTATTATAAGGCTATTTGTTTGTATTGTCTTTTAAAAGCGGTACCAGAGACTGACAAGACAGTAGATCTTCTTGACAGTGTTATCACATTTAATTACTACATCAAGTATTACCACTTGATGCCAAGTTCTGCCTTGAAACAATTATCTGCTGATAAACAGAAACTTGTGGAGAATAATTTACTTGCACAGAAGCCAACTGGCGATATGTTGAAGTCATTACCTATATGTGTGTCTCTAGCATTGCCTGTACAAGTAACCCCGGGACAGATACACAGTTTATTGATAAAGGAGTTAGGTGTTCGAGGACATTTGTACCTATTTTCTATGTTTGACACTATGGTGTCATATTTGGTACAGGGTGATAAAGGTAGGTTCTTCAAGACACTAGATATTTTCGATGAGCAGAAAGCAAAGAAAATAGAGGAAGTATTATGCCCTGTTTATAAGAAGGTTCCTCTACAACCATATGTGTAGGTAGAATTGTAGAATGCAACTTAAACTTCTCATTACACGCGAACAGATACAACATTCTATTAGTAGTGCAGTAGAGAAACTATATTACAAGATTCATAGTGAGCCTTGTACTTTTCTAGTTGTTCTTGATGGCGCATTTATGTTCGCAAGTGATTTTCTTCGTACATTAGACGATTATTACAAAAAGAACGACATTCTGCACGAAAACTGGGTTACTAGATTCATTAAACTTAGAAGTTACGAGGGTACCGAAAGTACTGGCGAAGTAACAGTTGTTTATCTGCCGAATGACTTATCCGGAAAAGTAGTTATCCTTGAGGATATAGTTGATACAGGTTTGACGATGACTTACTTATACAATTTACTTCGTAAACAAGGTATTGACGAAATAATCACTGTAACTTTTCTTGATAAACCGTCCAGACGTATTGTTTCATTTGAACCTGATATAGCATGTATTACTCTTGTCGGAAGTCCATTTGTAATTGGATATGGTTTAGATTACAATGGACAATTTAGAGAATTACCAGAAGTATACGAAGTGATTTTATAAAGACAATGTATTTAACTCCGAAACTAGATGAGCATAAAATCGGCGATAGTATGCGTTTTCGTGGACGTCCTAGTAGAATTGTTCTTATGGACACTTATAATAACCCCTTCTTTCCTATTCCTCGTCCTCAGTTAGATAAAGCATCTTTTGATTTGCCTGTTGTATTCGAACAATATCGTAAAATCTATGGCGTTCCGCGTGCACGTTTTCTTCCTTGGCACTACACTGTGGAGTTAGTTGACGATAACTATTATGTTTTTCAAACACGTCCTTTAGACCTCAAATTTCCACTTACTTGGAAAGAATTTAGAGATTTCGGTGATCCTGATTTACTCCCAAAACAAGCAAAACAGTTATTTGAACGTGAAGACTTCGACACACAGATTTTCATAGTTGTCATCGGAGATAGCAATTACGACGTTTATCCACCCAAAATTTATCGTGTTATTAGCGAGTACATCCTTATGCCTCTACGACAGCAATTTAAGATACATATACAAAACGATACAATCAATTTATTAGGTAATAAATTCGCGTTCAACCGTTTGCACGATAAATAACTATGTTAAAAATAGAAGCTGGAAAAGAGTATATCGGTATTGTTTTACCAGATAAAGATCCACAAAACAGAGGACGCTACAAGGTCCATATTCCCGAGTTGATGCCACATCTTCCTCAAACTCAAGGTATTTGGGTTCGTAATCATGTACACAAGTGGCGTTTAACGCGTGATTATCATCAAGGGTCTTATGGTCAATATTATCCTTTACATTCAGACACAGTCGTTATTGTTAAATTTTTTAAAGACGATGATCCTAATTCTGGCTATATAGATCGCGTTCTCTTTGATTACACTAAAGACCAATTTCTCAAATCACCATACTATGAAGATCCTGGTAATTCGGAAGACCGCGATGATACTTATGTTATTTTTAAGACACCGAAGTACGACAACGTTTTCATAATACACGAAGATACCAAAGAACACAAAAACACTATTTGGTTAATTTACAATAGGGGTCGTACTTTTCTTCGCATTTCTGAGACTGGTCTTGAGATCTATACTAACGACAATAAACGCGTATATGTTAAAGGTGATACTGATACTATCATTGATGGCAATGCTAATCTACATATAACCGGTAAGACTAGTATTCGAACAGCTAATGAAGTACATATTAAATCAGATGCTTTGATAACGGTTGACGCACCCACAATTCATTTAAACTGCGATGATGCTTCTCCAACTGAAGCCAAGAAGGTAGATAATAGTGATGTCAATATTCCCAAAGATATGTCTAAGCTTGGACGCAAATATGAGCTTTTTGAGTAGTCCTTTCGTACTATAGATATAGAAAAATCGACTATTTTGCCTCAGGAGGTTATGTATATGAATACACTGACATCGAAAGACAATATGATGTCTATTGTTGAAACTATTTTCAAACCTCTTTTCCAAGATTACATAGAAGAGATACAGCTTAAGAAAGAAGTTCGTCCGATACACTTATCCTACATTGTAGAGCTCCATAGTAAGCTTCAAACGTACTTGAGCGAATACATGTCCTCATACACAGATGAACAACGTGAACTTTTCTTTCTCTACGCTCTTAACCGTACCATACGTAATATGTTTCGCGACCAGAAACACCCGCGTTACACCGTTAACAATATGGTTCTTAATAAAGCTTTAAGTGCTATTCTTCTTCCTTTTTTCGTGAAATATTGTCAGCATGTACGTTCTCTCTTTTTGCGTCTTATCCGTGAGGTTATAGAGGAGAAGTATCGCATCTCACCACATTTAATGGAACGCTTCTTTGCTTTCTACGAACGCGAGGTATACGAGATTGACTTACTTACTTATATGATTGTTACTATTGTCTATAAATATGACCCACGTATTATAGAGAATCTTTCTGCTTTCTATGCAGATGTTTTACGTAAAGTAATTAATTTTCAACTCTTAGGTAAACTTGACAAATTTGAGCATATTAATCTTCAGCAGTATCTCGTAGGCGACGCTATTCTTGTTCCATCTGTCACCATTGACCCACAGAAACTATACGAGGTGCTCTATTTACAGTTATATTGTCAACAGGTAGAAAAGTCTTTTCTCATACAGTCTATCGCCAATCACTTTGCTATTCTGAAAGAAGTTGCTATACCTAACGAACTTCGTCAAATGTTAGCGATAGCTCAGTT
>Ga0256842_1000574_pt1 | contig 32480 bp, 34 predicted proteins | sample 4559240metaG_FD_185973 | JGI IMG/M metagenome (GOLD analysis project Ga0256842, IMG submission 185973) | Hydrothermal vent microbial communities from Guaymas Basin, Mexico - 4559-240 | ecosystem: Environmental > Aquatic > Marine > Hydrothermal vents | place: Mexico: Guaymas Basin | collected... | reverse complement strand
ATTTACTTAGACTAATGAAGGTTACTTATGAAGTAATTGATGGTAATAAACGAGTAAGTACTGACAGTAAAACAATTGTACTTAAACTAAAAGATAAGACTATAGTTATAAGAACTGAAACTGATTTACAACGTATCGTTCTAGGTGGTTTAAACCATGATGTTAAAGTTATGAAAAAGATGACTTTACAAAATTTGAATAGTAAAACTTTATTTATGATTCTATTTAAAGAATTGAACTACAACCTTATGACTATAACAAAGATTAAAACTTTAGAACATTTATTTATAGATAGTGTTAGTAAAAGTATCCTAGAGTTAAATAAAGAACCTACTACATTCATAGGACTAACAATACGTGCTAGTGAACTGTTAATAGATGACTACTATGAGGAACCTGATACGGTTAACACTATGTTGCTAAAGGGATATGAGCGTATACCACAATATATCCATAAAGTGTTAGTAGATAGTATAGAACGTAAGACTAGTGAAGAATTCTTCGGTAAAAGTAAATTAGTAGTCGACCCTTATGCCGTTATAAAAATTATGAATGAAGACAGTACTAGTGAGCTAGTAGATGACATAAATCCTATAGCATATTTAAAGCAGATGGAGGATACATCATATCTTGGTTTTCAAGGTAGGAAAAAAGAGGTTATGACTGCTAAAACACGTAAATATAATGTTGGTGATATTGGTGTTATAAGTGAATCAGTAAAGGATAATAGTGATGTTGGTATAACAGCGTATTTATCGGCTGATCCTATGTTAGAGAATGTACGCGGCATGAGTAAACAAGATAAGAAAGATGTTAGTTGGTCTAATATATTTTCTACTAACACAATGGTCACACCTTTCGCTCTCGTAGACGATCCTAAAAGATTAGTTTATTCTTCGATACAAGCTAGCCACGTTATTGCTATAGATAATCCCAAATGTTTTCCAGTCAGGACACCATATCAAACTCTACTAGCGTATAAGATGGATAAGAAGTTTATAGGATATGCTACAGATACTGGTGTAGTTAAAAGTGTTTCTAATCATAAAGTAGTAATTGATTTTAAAAATGAAGGTAGGAAGACATATACATTTAATGATTGGACTAGTAAAGAAGAATCTAATACAACGCATAAACACATTATGAAAACTAATCTTAAAGAAAAAGATAAGGTTAATATCGGTGATATAATCTACTATGATTTTGGATTCTTTGAACCAGATATGTTTGATATGACGAAGGTCGTATATAGAACTGGTACATATATTACAGCGGCGATGTCTGAATCAGAAGACACTAGAGAGGATAGTTTTACAATAAGTAGTAAAATATCGAACACGCTGTCTAATACAACTATTAAGGTTAAGGAAGTACAACTTAAATTCACTGATGTAATTAAAGATGTTGTTAGTATAAATGCTAACCTTTCTGCTAATAGTCCATTATTTATAATTGGTAGTGATATAGTAGGTGATGAAAAGATTGATAAAGCAACAATGGATTTATTTCAGGGGTTTATTAAGTCGACACCTAAATCTGGTTATGAAGGTAAATTAATAAAGATACAAGTTTTTTATAATGGTGATGTAAAAGATATGTCTAAAAGCTTAAAGAGTATAGTTAAAACTAGTGAACCTTACATGGTTGATAAAGTCACTGGTGAAACATTTACTGGGAAAGTAGATAGTAGTTATAGTGTAAATGCTGTCCCGTTAGAGAAGGATAGTCTACATATAAAATTCTTTATAGAAACTAATGCAGATATGGTAACTGGTGATAAGAGTATATTTGGTAACCAGTTAAAAGCTACTGTTACTACTATCACTAATTATCCGATAATAGATGAGTATGGTAATGAGATAGATAGTAAATTCTCATATAGTGGTATATATAACAGAATTGTACCTAGTAGTGATTTACTCGGAACTACTGGTATGCTACTTAAAAAGACGACAGAAGAAGTTGTGAAGATGTTTTTTTAAACAGTGATAGTATGTACCGTAAGGTACGTGCTATTCCATTTATTTATACTTATATATTATTTATATGTATAAAATATAATTTAACTGTAAAAGGGAAGTCTCATGAGTAGAGAAAAGAGAATCGCACGCGAGTTTAATGTAGAAGAATTAAATATTCTGTTACAAGCAGAAAAGATTAAAACTTCTAAATATCGATGCTTAGTTATAGACTATGAAATAACTAATGTAACAAAAGAAGAGTTAGAAACTGTAGAAAGAGAACTACAGATAGTTAAAAATGATCTCTTTTATAAAGAGAAGGAGCTACAAGAACAGAAAGTTCTTATGCGAACTTTACTTAAAGAATTGAGTAAAGAACGAAGAAATAATCAGTACCTGAAATACTCTCTACAAGAATGTGAAGGGTTGAGAAAAGAAGAGGCGAATTTTAGTTCTTTAGTAACAGCAAAATCAGGTAGTTCTGTTAGAATCACTAAAGATGAGTTGTTACATAGTGATGTAGTTAATAATATTAATGTTAATACTAATATTGCCGTGGATAAAGATTTACCTCAGTCTTATGCGGCTAAAAGTCTGGGGAGATACCTAGACGAAATAAATAAGTAGGGAACTATAGTTACACCGTATGGTGTAACTATAGTACATCTTTTTTTCTTTCTCGTAATATAAAAGTAAATAGAATGCATAAAAAAGACCGATCTCTCAACAGGATTAAGAATAACCATTCGCATTAAACACTGGTTAAAAAAAATACTAATATGGTTACATTTTTTTATGTTAGATTAAAGTACCCAAAGTCCCGAGAGGACTATTCGCAATACGGCACATACTCAGAAGAAGTTTATATCACGATAACATTCTAACGTTATTTATAACATCTGTCTCAAAAACATTATTATAACTCTCATATAATAAGTAATAAGGTATTTCTTAACTTGAAATTATAAAAACAGATAAGGACGTAATATGGAGATAATCAATCACCAGAATAATAAACCAATTGTAGATACAATGTTAAGTATAGCACAAAGTGTCTTACCTGAGAACAATGGGATAGGTACCGATACTAAACTTGGTAAATCTATATTAACAGAGATTTATCGTAGAAAACAATTAACTATATCTAAAGAACAGAAACTTGAAGTAGCACCTTTAATAATCAAACCAACATTTAATAGCATCTTATCTATAATAGATGTTAGTAAGCAAACAGAGGCTATGACCAGTTGTTCGTTAAGCGTGGTCAATAACCATACAGTAGATGCTGTAAGAGGTAAGTTACAAAAAGAAATTTATATGTATAAGAATAATACATTAAAACTTATTAAAAGATATGCTTATAAGGTGGACGCCTACATTAGAGCTGGTAATAAAGAAGTAAGTGGAAATGATTATTTTACAATACATATTATAAACAAAGAAAACCTTTGTGATTCTCTAGAAGAAAAGAACTATCTAACGTCAATGATGTTACCAGTAGTTGACAGTAGTAGTAAAAAGTTTAACATAGAACTTATGGATATTAATAAACAACTGGATGATTTAGAACTTAACATCATAGTACAAGAAACTATAAAGAATATTGGTGGTGAAACATTCTATGATATTATTAATGCTTTTACTAATATGCAAAATTTGAGCGATATGGATATGTTTATACAAAGCGTAACACTTAAAGATATAAATGCTTTAGCAGTTATAAACGCAGTATTTACTGACTTTGTTAAACTTAATGGTAATAAATATAATCATGTTTTGGTTTTAAATATGTTACGCGATTCGTTGTCACAAAAGATACGTGAATATGACATGGGTACTGTTACTGGTAGAGTTGTTACTAACTATATTAGAAGTCAAGGTGACGATACATTAATCTATGTACTGGATACTAACTATAAAAGGTTCTTATCCGAGGGTGGGTCTAATAAAGCAATTTATGGATATGTAGTCAACACCTTTGATGATATCGTTAAAGCACCAAATGTACTCATGACAATAGCCCCAAATATTAAAGATTTAAAAGAGAATAAAGAACGGTATACTTACAGATATAAAAACTTTATGGATAATATAATTTTAACTACTAAAAATAAGAACCATACTAATATGATAAATTACTATATCTTTGCCCTAGATGTTGTTTTATCTCCGGAAAAGCTAAATAAATACCAGACTGAAGTTAGTGAATATGTTAGTAAATTAGGTCTGGGCGAATTGATTAATACAAAAGAAACTGCATTAGCAATCTTCAGAGAAATCATTATGGAAGATACAAATTTTAATGAATTTATGAAAGGCTTTGATGAGGCTGAACAAATATTAACTGGGGATGATATTGATACCTATGTTACATATGCATCATATAGATTAGTGTTACTATATCTTACTATACAAACCACTCTAGTATAGGTATATCCATTATGGTACTAGTAGATATAAGTAAGTGGAAACGAGAACCTAAAATTATTAAATCATTAATAACTGTAAAGGGAAATACATGGGTTGCTAAAGAGCGTATGTTCATATTATTTCCTACTAAGTACGAGGACAGAGGTTTATCACTCATCGATACAACGTGTAGCGTATTTGGTGTTATTTCCATAAGTAATGAGAAGAATCAGTATAGCATTTTAACTGTTAGCACACAGATTACTATTACCCCTGATGAAATAGAAGAGGTTACCATAGATGATAAAGTTTACTATAGACTAACCATAGAAGCTGGTAATAATCTTATAGATGATGTTAATCTAATTGTCAAGCCGGATAACACATATGGTATCTTTGAATTGTTTCTAGTTACTGGTTACATACCTTGGTACTTAACATATAACGATGTTTTTAAGTTATTTGAAACTAGTCCTAAATACACCGGAAGTAAACTAGATGCATATTGGGTGGTTATAAAATTATTGATAGCGATAAGTGCTAGAGATAGGGATAACCCAAAATTACAATTTAGACAAAGCATTAACAATGCTAATGATTTAGATGTAAAGCCAATCTTGTGGGTGGGTATAAAGAATATTTATTACTCGTTTAATTCCACATTATCTAAGATTGGTGGTAGTTATATGAAAGCTGGTATGATTTCAGCTATTGTTAACCCAGAAAAACAGGCAACTGATTTTGAAAATGTAGTGAGAAAGTAGTATGGGTATCTATACTACTATTCTTTTTTTGTTGAAATAAAAAGTTAAGGAATTATGATTATGAGTAGTAGTGGTCATGTAGTTAGTAAAAAAGAAGTGTCGGGTAAGTCCGGTATTGTCAAAGATGAGAATGGATATTACAAAATCCCTCTTGGTAAATTAAATAGTTACACTGATAATGGTGTATTTTATAAGGTTGACGACTTACCGGGTTTGATGACTAATTCGAGGTCTGTAATAGGTAGTAGAATAAAAATGGGTATAGTTCGTGCAGAATATAAACACCCAGATTTCTCTGGTTTAACTGGTGCTGACTTAGTTAACAGAATATTCGAGATTGATTTAGATAGAGTTTGTGGACATATTAAAAGTATAGAATATATAAATACCGGTAAAACAGAACGTGGTTGGGAAAAGTTTCCTATTTATGAACTATATGGTTGGATAAAAGGTACTGGTCCATTTGGTGATTTATTAAATGCTTCATTGGAAAATCCCGATGAGAACGTATCAGCTAGTATCCGTAGTGGCGTAGAAGAGTATTGGATCGGGGACATGTTAGTACGTACTGTTGTCGACATTAGTACATGGGATGTCGTTCACGAACAAGGTGTAGGTATGGCTAATCAATGGACAGCTGCTGGTATAGAGAAGAAGACACAAGAAGCTGTAGTATGCGTAAATGGTAGTTGTTTAACTAAGATAAGACAGATGAGTGTTGGTGCTGAAAACTATGATGCTATACAAAAGCTTGGGAATAGTTTAGAACGTAAGAAAACAATATATGACTGGGAGTAGAGAATGGTAAGTACAACAGTTACGGAAGAGGAGCTAGCGTCAATCAGTCAACACGTAGTGGCTGCTAATAAACATAAGAGGGTATTGGAGGCTACTGAGTTAAAAAATGTTCTAAGGTATAACCAATTAAATTACTTGGTTGTTATCAAATTTTCTTTTAGAGACGAAGAGTTAAAAGATACTATCATAATAGAAAATGTATTCTATGAAAAAATATCCTCCACATATGATGAACCAATCCATATGGGTGTTATCGTAAACAAAGATTATATAGCTGATATCGCCACACACTATAACAGTTCGATTAAAGAAGTCATCTTTACAGATAGAGTTAGACGTTATCTAGATAGAGTTATGAAAAATAGTGGTCAGTTGTAAAGCTGACTTCTAATATTTTATTCCTATATATTATTAAGATGTAAATATAACAATATATAGGAGGTTAAATATGAGATGTAAGGTTATACAATCAGAAGACCCATCCCTTTCAAGGATGATGAGTCGTGTTAGCAACTATGGTCATGAAACTATAGATTATATAAAACGCAATCACGAGAATTTCATAGATAAAGCTAAACATTATGGTAGTGAATTCGTAAATACAGCTAGACGAACATTTAATTATTTTAATAATAAAGACACCATTCGTGAAACAATCGAAACAATGCATAATGCAAACGTTTTAATGGGGGATAATGTTATATATGAATTAACCAATGAAAATTATCAACGTCCCGGTTTAAATATGAAACGTTATGTTATGGCCAGTCCTAAGCTAAATCGTCTGTATAATTTAAACCGTATTAATGGTTATAATGATGAATGGTATGACAATGAACCTAATACACCTGCTAAAGAACGAGGTGATTATAGAAGAGTCATGGACGGTGTTGTTTATGAAAATGAGGATGGGGAATCAGTATATAGTACATTTTCATCGGACGAAACAGACGAACCTATGAGTGGCGTTGAACGTATATGTGTTCTACAAACATGGGATTTAATGCATCAGATTCTGGCTGATGGTGAAGACCCTACAGATATATAAAAAAGTTAATATAACTATGTGGGATATCCCACATAGTTATGCTGCTAATTCTTGACTATATTTTACATTGTTAGATTGTAAACGTTTGTACATCTTAATATCCTTTAATAACGCATCTATATTTAGATTTGTTATAATTTTACTATCTATACGTGATTCGAGTTGTTTTATTTTTGATAATAACCTAACTGCTTTAACCTCGTTAGTAATCTTATTAAAGTCTTTAACATACCTATCTATAGTGTTTTTTATTTTTACTTGTTCAGCTATGGTTTCTTTTTTAACATCTTTATTACTATTAAGTAACTCTATGTCAACCACTGAATTTAATTTCTGACTATAGTGTAAACCGTACACTTCTGTATTCTTAGCATATTGTAAAAAGTAATATGTTAGTAACCAAGCAATTACCAAGTCATCGTGACTACCACTTTCATGGTCTATTTTATTACCAACAATACGCAATCCTGAGAGTTGTGAGATTAATGATGGGTCATAAACTTTATCAGCTGTGTAAGTAAGACTTGCTCTAAACACATTACCATATAATAAACCACGTGATGAAGCACCACCCGATGATGTTGCAAAACCAAACTTCTTTTTATTTTTACTTAACTCTATAAGTGTAGGCATTCTTTTTATTAGCATGTCTTCAGAGCCAATGTTGGTTGTATTCATATCGTTAACTAACCAGTTAAAAATTCGTTTAAATGGATTCATACGTTTCGTTAGCATTATTCTAAACATATTATCCATAATCGCAACAGCCGAACTCCTACGTTCCGGTATAAGTATAGCCTTAGGAAACTCCTCTAATAATTCTACTAAAAAGTCTGCAAACATAGAAAGGTTAGTTTCATTATACTTACCTACACCTAAAACAGCACCAGACATACTGTCGCGTATTACTAGACCCATATCATCATTCTTACCACCTAATGCATCGGATGTATCTAAACCTATTATAATAGAATCTTTTTCTTTTATAGAACGTAAGGTTACATTATCAACATACCATCTTATAACATATCCAAATTTAGATACAAAAGGATTATTCTGTGTTCGTTTCGATTCTACTATAATGTTTAAAAGTTCCTTAGGGATAGGTGATGAAATATTACCATTTATCCATTTGTTAAAGAAGTCTGACTCAGCGGCGTCACCTTTGGATAAAGCTACAGATAATCGTTCTTTTAACCATTCATCGGAGAACCCTAGTTGTCTATGATTAAACTCAGTTAGAATAACTTTAAACATTTTAGAGTTCTTTTCTAAGATAGTGTTTAATGTTTCTTCATCTTTAGTATCATAAAATTTCTCTGACCATCGTAATGAATCGTTATAGACCTGATATGCAAATCTACCGTCTGGACTATTTAATTTTCCAGGAGTTGTAGTAAACATTGTATAGTGTGGTGATCCTACCTTTTTAGAAACTTCACGAGCGGCAGTTGTTGCTGATAAAATAACCGGTAATGAGGTTTCTATATTATAAATATACGCAAACTCGTCTATACGTACAATTGGTATTGTTAAACCACGACCGAGATTATCCGCTGCTTTTTTGTCTTTTTGACCAACATAGATATTTAAACTATTACCTAATAATTTAACTGTTACCTTTTCAGTGTTAGTTATATCCTTTTTATTCAATAATTGTAAATAATCTGGTAAACGTTCTATAATATCCTTGATATCCCTTGCAGTTTTGGCACGTAACTTATCATCTTTGGTAAGTATAGTTAAATTTGTATTATTAGCGGATATATTTATAGAGTACGCATCTATAAGGTTACCTATTAATGATTTACCAGTCTGTCTGGGTTGGATTAAGAACGAAGTTATGTGATTAAGACTTAGCCATATTGTTGAAATATTGGCACGATTAGCTTTTAATGGAATGGACTCACTACCAGCTGGTGGAGGTATCCTAGCAACCTCTCTATAAAAGTACCATGGGTTATCGCGTACTTCTACAGCTATCATGATTTTTTCTTCCATTGTTAATTTATCAGAGTGAGGATCTATCTTTTCTAGTAGTGGATTATGTAAAGCCAACATAAATGTATGATTTTTTATACCCATCTTCTTTAAAAGACCTGCAAATCTAATAAACGATCTATTCCTTGTTTTCTTATGTACTATAGCGGTTGGATGTTTATACCAATCCTCTAAAAATAAAATCATTAAGTTCCTTTTTTTTATTCCTATATATTATTAAGATGTAAAAATAACAATACAAGGATTTAAAATGATTAAAGATTACAACCTATCAAAGTATTATGACATACTCGATATCCTAGCAAGTACATCAAAATGCGATAAGTATAAAACAGGTGCTCTATTAATTAAAAATGATAGTTTAATTGGTAGTGGTATTAACGACATGTTGCCAGATGAATATGACTCACGTGAGGAACAATACTACTTATGTCCAGGGTGTGGTTCTCAAATGGACATATCATACATAAAAACACACGAAATGATAAATGGAAAGTATCGCTTTTCTTGTAATAATAATGAATGTGACTGTAGAATGGAACTTAGTGATGAGTTTATTAGGACTCTACCTTTTCACACTAAAAAAGAAACTATCCATGCTGAGGAAAATGCCATAAACAAAGCCCTCGGAAACAATACAAATGTTGAGGATAGTTCATTGTTAACCACAATAGCACCATGTATAAAATCTGCTACTTTGATAATAAAGACAGGTGTGTCTGAAGTTTATTATCGTGATGAATATAAGAATGATCATGGTACTAAGTTATTAGTAGAAAATAATGTTAAAGTAATTAAGTTTAAAAAGGTAGATGAAAATGATAATTAAACCAAAAGTAAAGTGTATTGCTGCTACACCACTAAAAGTAATCGATACAGCTATAGGTATGTGTTGGAATAAACAACGTGGTAAAGATGTTATCGATAGAGAACGCATGTATCGTGTTGGTAATAAACATAAACATGGTAGTACTCTGGAACATGTTTATTTTAGCTTTATCATAACTGATTTTTCTAGAGCTGGTTTACAGGAACTGGTTAGAACTAGGATTGCATCTTTTGGCGTTAAGTCTAGTAGATATACGTTAAAAGGTGATTTACTTGCTGAAAAAGATTTCGTTACAATCCGTAAGGATGATGTGAAAACTAACGATGGACAGACTTTAATAGAACGATGTGGGTTAGAGGTGACGGTCGATAATATGACACGTGCTTCTAAATATATTGTACTAACTGGCGATAAACAAGTTGATTCAACATCCGTTATAGAGCTACAAATGTTAAAAGATAATATCACTGATAATAAAAGCAATGATATTACTAAATACAATTTACCAGAAGCGTACAAAACGGAATTAGTTTTTACAATAAATATGCGTAGTATACAAAACTTCCTTAACTTAAGAACTTCTACAGCTGCATTAAAAGAACTACAATTATTAGGACATGCCATATACGATGCCATACCTGTTGAGTATAGGTTTATGTTGTCGGATTTTATATATGACAGTGGACGGTATGATTCAGAGTACACTGAATTGCTTCCTGGTAATAAGCTAGAGGTTAAAGAGAGTAAAAATATATATGTAGTACTTGATATAATCGAAATCGAGCGAACTACATTATTTAAATGTATAGAGGTTGATGCAACGAAGGACACAGATAAACGGGAAGTACGTTTCCTTACTATAGAGCACATTAAATCAGATTACAGAAAATTAAAGGATAGTGAATAATGGATTGGATGACATACACAAACGAAGTGAAAAGAACGGAAAGTATAATGAATCCGTTAGATATTAACGTAGTGGATTTGGGATTAACAAATAGAGTTTGTCACGCAGTCATAGGTTTTCATACAGAAGTTGATGAATATATTATGGCTCGTGATAAATTTGATACAATTAACATATTAGAGGAACTAGGAGATATGTTATGGTATATCGCTATTTTACATCATGATTGTGAGTTAGACTTTACTATTGAACATTCCGAGAATGATTATAAAATGGTTTGCACCAATGATGGATTAATACTAGACGGACTAGATCTTGTTAAAAAGACGATGTTCTATGGTAAAGAATTGGATGTTCCTTTATTAATACGTATCTTCAGTATTAATTATCTCACAATTAAGAGGTTGATAGAAACTAATGGTTATGATATAGCCACAATAATGTCGGCTAACATCCAGAAACTACAATTACGCTATCCTAATCGATTTAATCTTGAGGATGCAGATAGTAGACAGTTGCAACATGAAAGAGCGGTAATAGAAGATGGTCTCAAAGCTAGATAATTTAATTAACCGGAAAGACTTTAGGAGGACAATCTTTAGGTACGATACATCCAAACGAATATTTTCGTATGAGGAGTATGTCACTAATAATATAATTACGACTATACTAAGTATACCCAATAAAGATTCAATAGTAGATGTAATCAGAAATACACATAAAGAAAGTGATATATTAATTTTTCTGGAAAAGATTGAGAATGAAATTGGTCGGTAAAGAGAAACGGGAATTTACAAACCATATACGAGCATTTACTGGTTACTTACTGCAAAACGGTAGAAAACATACAAGTATTTGTAATGCTACTGGATATACTAATGGTAACAAAATTAGAAATAGAACCTTTGGTTATGCAGTAAGTGTACGTATACGGGATGCATATATAAATAACTACAATCAGTGGTTAAAGGAAAATGGTGAAACAACCAATAGTATACATGACTAGGCGAAAGTTTCTGGAACTATACATTACAGTACCAGAGTTACAAAAGAGTTTTGATGTAGTTATCAACGACATGGGGTACGGTATAGATAAACGTGTAACAATGTTAGAAGGTTCTAATACCAAGTCCAAAAGTAGTTTTACACTAATTGTTAAATAATAGTTATATCATAACCTGTATAGGTTATGATATGCTACATATATATGTTCTCTTTTTTTTTTATTCTTTAAGGCTTCTTAAAAATAAATATGTGATATAGGATAACACAATAGTTATTAATAGCCAGTTAGTCTTTCTACCAGTACATATTTTAGATAAATTGTATAACTCATTTTTAACATCTTTCATCTCTTGGTTTCTAACCTTAGAACTAGACCAATAGAATCGTATATTAACCAAGGCTTTTGGTATATATTTACGTTCAGCAATATTAATGTTAGAACGTTGTAAGTAATTAAAAGATATTAGCATAACCTTATCTATTATGTTATTAAGCTTATCATGTTCTATAAAATCATCATCTGACATACATTTTATAAACTTTATAATCAAATCCTTCTCAAGATTTCCGAACATGGATGATACCAAGTCTATAGTTTCCATATCTATAAAATCATGTTTGTGTTGTGCTATTGATTTTATTCTGTTAATATATGTACCGACGCTTACCGTTACATCAACACCTTGTTCCAAGTCATTTTCACCACCAATATATGTAGAGCTGGTAGAATTAATAGCTTCATCATTTTCTAATACATCTATAAAGACACTATGTACCTCATTAACAGCACCCCGTGTTTTAGTCTGTATTGCTGATAGTAGATTAATACTTTCTTTGCTATCATACTTTCGCAGTTGTTCATTGTTAACAGTTGCTTTATCCATACAGATGTTAACACGATATTCAAATAACTCCTGCCAACTATTCAACTGTTTGATAAGGAATTTGTGAGATAACTTATTATACACAGTATGTGCGATATGTTCGGGTGTGGTAAAAATAAATCTACGACTATATAACGAAGTAAACATTTTATACTGCATAATTAAACAGACCTCACGCACACCATCACGTTTATCATCCGCCGGTAATTTACTTCTTACATATTTATGACCAATATACATTAATGTTTGATATATAATATTAGAAGCTACCTTATATTTCTTTTCTATGAGTTTAACATTGAATATATCTTTCTGTAATGCTTTATAATCCCTTATCTTTAAAACGTCATGCATTAATTTCTCATCATCTAGTTCTGAGAAACGTATCATGTGTACTCCATAAAGATTACTTCCTAGGAAATCAATATAGTCATCATTTTTAGTAGCCCATCCATATCTAAATGTTCGTAATTTCTTCATCAGATTTTTATCTATCTTAAGATGTTTTAAATGTATCTCAAAAAAATCTTGTATGTCCCTATACTCCATAGTAATCCTTAATATTTTAATAATCAAATTATTGTCTGGATTACAAAGAAACCATTTATTTATGTTTATAAATTACCTATATGTTTCCGTTTTGTAAAGGATATAGTCTGCGTTCCAGGTACAAAATTGAAGGCTTAGAGGATATGTGAGTTAGCTGATAAGGATAAATGTTTATTCACCAAATTCAAATACCCAAGGGAAATAGAGGCGTTAAGACTATAAAGTTAAGGAACTTAACTAGTTCTACAATCTTTTTTTTTCTTTTTATTTTCAGAGATTTTAGATGATTGATAAATAATAGATAAGGATAGATAAATGAATTCGAGGATTATAACCTTACCTGATAGAACTACTATACGGTACTCTGAATTGATAAACGATTTAGAGGAAGATAACATAGTATTCGGTAATAAGGATGGTCTTTATAATAGTTTAGATAGTTACTATACCAGTAAGTTACATAAGGCAATAATAGCTAATCGGTATAAAGATATTACACATATTGAACTTTACGCTAGAAGGACTCTTAAGGATATACTTAGTAAAGATTTTATAGAAGACAAGTTACCTGATGTAACGAAGTCAGCACCTATAATTAACGATGTTATTAAACGTGGTGGTAAAATACTGTTAGTGACTGATGGCGATTTAGATGGTCAAACATCTGCTGTAATTGGTTATAAATTTATAACTGAGATATACGGATATTCAAATATAGAAATTATTGTTAATAAACGGGAGCATGGCAATGGTTTTAATAATACCATAACCGATGTTATATTACAATATACTGATGTTGACTTACTAATGACTAGCGACCATGGTTCTAGTGATAAGGTGAATCTTACTAAGATTAAGAATAAACTAGGTTGTCCTGTTATTGTTACAGACCACCATTTATTTAAAGAGGAAACTGTCCCTAAAAATATGGATGTTTTTATAAATCCTCAAAATTATGATAATGAAACTAAGGATATAACTGGTACACATGTTTTATATTATGTTTTATTACACTCATTTTACAAGAGTAAGAATGATGTCACCGAGGAGGAGCTTGATAAAATTTACTATTATCTAACGTATGTTGGAATGACCACAATATCTGATTGTATGGATTTAAAAGTATATATAAATAGATTAGTTGTACAAAAGATGATGCAATACTTAAATAGCAAATATACAAAACATGACACGTTCTGGAAGTATATAGTAAAGAACCTAAATGATAGTTTTATTATTACTGAAACAACCATAGGGTATAAACTAAATCCATTACTTAATAGTGCTGGTAGAGTTGATGATCCGAGATTATCGTATGAACTTATGATAAGTAATGACATGGTACGTACAAATGAGTTATACACTAAGATTAAAGAAGTTAATAATATTCGTAAGAATTTACAGAGTAATGCTGTTAAACAAGATAACCTTGTATATGAGAATGGTATTGTTAAAGTTCTACTGGCAGATAATAGTGAGGGGGTACAAGGCATTATTGCTAATAACGTAATGTATGGTGAAGACTATAAGGTTGTCATATGTTTCACACAACATACTGAGGTTACAAATGTAGACGGTAATGAAGTAGTGACGACTACGTTAATAGGTAGTGGGCGTAGTCAGGATGAGAATCTACACCTTAAGAACTTAGTGGAAGAAATTAATAATGACACCAATCTTATAATAAAGTTTGGTGGACATCAAAAGGCCATAGGTATAAAAATGGTCGACGACATAAAAAGTTTTTACGATGTTCTCACACAGAAAGTGGATAAAGCCAGTGTTGTCAAAAAGGAAACCGTCATTATAGATGATTATATATATACCGTTAAAAAATTAGTAACCACACTAGTTAGTAGTATGGAATTAAGACCATATGGTATTGGGTTTGAACAACCGTTATTCTGTAGTGATATGTATATAGAAAGCTTTAGAATATCTAGAAATAATAAACAGTTCTTAACTCTTAAGCTAAGAATGTATAAAGATAGTAATTTTGTTATGACAGCGTTCTATAATGTTAAAAAACAAGAGATTGAATCGCTAGATAAGTTTCTTAAATATAACAAGTTTATTAGAGTCGTTTATAATATGTCTATAAATAGTTATCTTAACTATAATAAGATTCTACTAAACATAACAAAAATTATATATAAAAAGGAATAATATGTTCTGTAAAATAACATGGGTATTGTTATTTGTAAGTATAATAACAAGCTACTTTTTAAGTAGTATGGAGATAATAACACTTAATAAACATAAAGGATATAAAAAGATATTTGCTAAATTGACATTAGTGTTTATACCTGTTATAAACTTCTTAGCAGTTGTAACAGTTTTCTATTATGGTTATTGTGATGGTATTGGAATAGTTAAATAGTATATTAGACAGTGTCTAATATACTAACTTTTAAACAGGAGAATGAATATGGAAGTAGGAATAGAGTCGTTAATAAGACCGCAGTTGAATGATGAAATAGTTGGATATCTTTGTGATTATAAGAATGAACTAGAAATTATATCTAAACAATTTTATATTAAGGAAAGCATTAGTAAAAAAGAACGTAATGATGATTTTGATACTTTAGCTAAAAAATATAACCATATAGTTAAGAAACGGTTTAATATTAACATAAACTTTAAACTAGGTAACAGTTATGGCGTAGTACCATTGTTTAATGTGGATGATATGCATAGTTCTCTAAAAGTATCTCAAATTGATGCTAAAAAGGCTTATAAACAGTTACATGATTTTAGAACGTTTATAAAGGGTAATTCTATAGAAATAGATTTGAAACGTTGTACTATAAATAATCTACCAGAGTCTTATGTGTTTCCATTGTATATAAACCTAAAGAGTATAAATAAAATAACTGATAAGCAATTTACTTCTATAATACTACATGAGATAGGTCATATTTTTACGTTGTTAGAAATGTATAGTAACACAACCAATAGTATTGTAACATTACTGGATAATATAATCGGTAATAACACACTTAATGACGTTAAAGATACATTAAATATAACTAGTGATAGTGATGATGAAGTAAATGGTTATGTTAAAATATACCAGCATATAGATAATGATGTTAATAAGATAAAATTAACGGATGGTAGAGATAGTGATGATACGGATGTAGAGTATCAAGCTGATTACTTTGTTTCGTTATTTGGACTATCTGGTGAACTTATAACTGTACTTAATGATATGCTTGATGTAAAGAGTTTAACATTTGGACCTATCGTAACAGCTGTTGGCTTTATATCAATTTTAGCTACCATGGTACCTATCATAGTGTTAAGTTTAATCTTTAATCCATTATTAGCTTTAAACTTAGTGTTGTTAACGACAGTACTAAACATTATGTATAAGTTAACGGTAATAGTTAATAGGCAGACTAGTAGAAATCCAGCAGGTATAGAACACGGTTCTATAGGTAAACGTTATGAAAATATTAGAACGCACCTAATATCTTTATTACGCAATAATAGATTAGACAAAGGTGACACTAGACATATACTATCACAGCTGAATACTGTGGATGAACAGATTACGGTTTTAGAGAAAAGTTTTTATGATAGTATGTTAGCAGGTATGATTGATATACGTATAACTAAAAATATAAACCTTAGTGATATGTTAAGTAGTACTGTTGATAAGCTTATTAATAATGATTTATATATCATGGCCAGTAAATTGGATGTTGGTATAGAAGGTGTTAAGTATATGGGTAAAAAACATATGGTGATAGATGATTTATTGGAAGTTGTTGATGAAATGTTAGATAACACTATATTAGGACATACTACAGATGGTCATAAGTATCTTAGTAAAATAGATGATGTTATATATAAACATTTTGGTATACCTACAATAGTTATTCCTGCATGGATTTTTAATGCTGGTTTTGGATGCTTACCATTTAACTTTTTAGACCAAAGTTCATTATCAGATGTTAGAACTAGTACAACACAATTATCTATATCTTCTATAATGAAAATGGGTGCAGATACAAAGTTTGCACAAGACTTACAAAATGGTTTAAAGATAACTATAGATAGGAAGAATAATAGAATAGGTGGACTAGATAGAAAACGACATAACAGTATATTGTTTGTGGAATACGGTAGAGATTTCTTACACATGAATTATAAAGAAAGTAGATTTGCTTTAAGACCATTAGAGATAGTAGCCATAATACTACATGAGATAGGTCATATGTTTACATACATAGAAGCAATGACTCGCAGTGTTAAAACGAATAGTATGTTACAAGATGCGTTCATAGATAGTACTAACAAGGTTGATATTAAAACTTTAGAATATAACGAAGAGTGGAAAACTAGCGTAGAACAACAAACAACACTTGGTGGTGGGTTAACTGGTTTAGCTAAGGACGTATTTAAAAACTTCACCGCATATTTAGGACAGATAACAATGATGTCTTTTTTAGGCAATCCACATCTAGTTATGTTAAGTGGTAGTAAACATGAATTGGGTAACTATAGCACATATAAAACAGACTCTGAAATTTTAGCTGATGATTTTGCTGCTAATTATGGAATGGGTAAAGAATTAACAAGTGGACTTAAACGAATAATAACTATGGACACTGAAGGTAAATCTGGCACTATTATAATATTTACTGTAATGAACCTGATATCTACTATAGGTTTTTTATATAGTGGTAACAAGAGTATGTCTAAATTACCTAGTATGTTTTTGAAAATACTGAAGTTTAGTTTAATATATAGTGCTTTATTTTATGTGGCTAGGGTTATACTAAATGACTTCTTTCCATATGAGAAGTTACCTGAACGATTTGATAGTATTAAACGTAGTCTTATAAAACAACTACGTGAGGACGATTTAGATACTGAGAGTCGTAAAGATATAACTAAGACTATAGAAGGCATAGAGGATGATATACGTAGTGTTTTATCAAGTGGTTATGGTAGTATCATAATGTCTATGTTTAGTAGTAGTGGTAATATGGGATTTGATTTTAAACCAAGTAAACAACTTGTAGATATTATGGATAAGTTAATCAATAATGATTTATATCATAAAGCTAACCAATTAGAGTTCGGATTAGAAAGTAAAACATTTCTACAAGATGTTAGTATCTATTATACCGAAGCACGATTACCACATTTTAGTATCTATATGCAAAAGGGATTATCTCTTAAGAAGAATGTGAAAGAAATAAATAATATACTGGAGAAGTATGATATTTCCATAGAATATAATAAAAGCAAGAGTACTATTGGTGTTAAAACTAAGGTTTTATCCACTATACACTCTGGTATCAGTGGATTTGCCATTGTTTCTAGTAAGAAGGATACAGTTGTTTCTTTAACATTGGAAGCTGATAAGGTAGAATGGCAGTTAAGTAATCCTTTTATACATGTATATAATATAGATATTGTACAGGTAGATGAATTAAAATACATCTACATAATGGAGATGGAAAAGGTAACGATACTCAATGACCTTAATGATAAACGTGGCGATAAGTTGTTCACTAACTTTTGGCGTAACCTAGAATCACTACACAATGAGCAAGGTATTATACCAGCTGAAATGAAGATAGATTATCTATTGGATAATGTTAAGGTAATGCCCAGTGAAGTTAAAGAACAACTACTGTTATTACGCAGGCTGATTAACGATAATAATGAATATAATAATATTCAACTGGATATGCATGGTGCCAATGTTGGTAAAAATATACATAATAAGTATGTATTATTAGACCCAATATATAATCCTAATAAACTGGCACATAAGCGTAGCAATTATATTAAAATAAATAGAGACTTATTATCTAAGTATGAAACGAAAGCAGGTACTGAGCACTTAGATATGGTTAATCGTCATATACGGTAGACATAAACCCGTAACACTAAAAAGGATATAAAATGGAAAAGACAAATGATATTGTAACCAAATGTAAACGGTTATATAACAAAGTGTTTAATAACAGTTTACATAATTATATTAATATAAAGAGTTATGAAACACATGAGGTCGAAGTAATATTCGATGTATGTTCATTTAGGATTAATTATCCACATGGTAATAGTGTCACAATACATAACGTTTATAACGACTTACATCAGTTACTGAAACAAAACTTTAGATTCAGATATACTAGATTACATATAGATTACGATAATAACACTAAACATAAATATCGATTGGTTATGAAGCTCGATAATACATATACAGTAGCTAGTATACAGAAGAATATAGTTAATGTTACACTGTTATTTATAGATGACTATGAACTAAAGATGAATAAAGTGATATGATATCATATAGGGTTATCCCTATATGATATATAATAGTTTTTTAGTTATTTATTTCTTTTTAAGTATATAATATGATTTCAAATATAATCGTATAAATGAATTCCCTATACCATGACCCAGACATTTTCTGGGGGTAGGATGTAGTGTAACGAAGCGAAGCCCCAAGCGTAGCATAGTGAAACGGAATTAAGATAGTATACTTAGCGGAGCTAAGTCTTATAATAATAATAATAATATCAATTGAATAGTAAATTAAATAAAATTAAAAAGAGTATTAACTTTAAAGTTAATACCTTTCTATGAATGATTAAAATATATAAGTATATTTTAGTTAATTAGATATTTATTTAAACTTATTATATAAGTTGTATTGTATATTTATTATATAAAAGAACTTTTAAAGACAACTTTATATTTTATGTAAAAAATATGTTACCTAGATAAATGTATAGATAACACAAGATAACGTCTTCTACCTAGGTTAAACTGATGATAACGACCATATATAACTATAACCTATACCTTGTCCGTTGATAAGGTATAATGTAGTTTTTTTCCTTGTCTAAGTTATTATGATAAAATACAGAAGGATATACAATGGAAATGGAAAAGATAAATCATAAGCTAAGAAGGAAACGATTAAATACAGAAGATACTGGTATAAAAGATATCATGAAGATAAAGTTGATTAATGAAGAAGATAAGATGGTATCTTATAGAAGGTTTCATGGATTAATAAGAATGTTTAATAAAGTAGATATTGACTTAACGGATATATTGGTAGATAGATTAGAAGCTATTGAAGAACACTTTAGATATGAAATTTTAACAAAAGAGTTACTTTCAGAGATGGAATGTAAATTAGAAGCTATTGTGATTATGGACTCTTCCCTATATAATAAAGATAAAATGTTCTTTACTATATATGTTACTGATAAAACAATTTTTATATATTAATTAACACGTAACTAATAATAGGTATATATTACTAAGATGTAAATATTTTAATATAAGGAAATTAGATGGAAGAAATTGGTCTAGTAACATATGAACATATGCTGAAGTTATTTGTTAATGTAGTTGGCAACAAAGTAGTTATAAAAAGAGATGGTAGGATAGTTAGTAGTAATATCATAAATGAATGTAATGTATCAGAAACTATTGTAGATGTTGCTGTAATACCAAGTGTAGAAATTAAGACAGAAACTGTAATGAGTCCAGCTATAGTTTTATTTTCAGATAAGAATACTTTAATTATTTTAGAGATAATAACTGGTAAAGCTTTTAGATTAACACCACCTATAAAGATAGCTGATATAGTTTCTTTTATGGGTAAAACATTGATTGTTACTGATAAGGGCGAGTACCATAAGCTTACTATGATTGGTGACAGACGTGGTATAGGACTAGTCGCCATAAAAGAAAATGGTAAGGAAGTATATATGGATTTTTGTAAACGTGTAGAGGAGATGAACTTAATAGATGCTTACAAGATGAATAAAGTTTATAACGTTGAAGAAGATAAATTTAAAGATAGAACAGAACAATAACACTTAGTTTTGATAAGGGATTTAATTATACTTAAGTTACATAATAGGATGGGAGTACCTGTCCTATTATACTTTATGTCTATTCTTTTTTGGAACTATATTACTAATATGTAAATATAACAATATAAAGGAAAAGTATGAAGTTAGGAATATTAATGCATCCTATGTGGGATGATGATGAGAATATGTTTAAGGTATATAGTAAACATATAAAAGAGAAGGAGTATGATAAGGTTATCGTTTATATGCCTTTAATAAACAAACAATTAAAGGGGATACTTTATGATATAGTAATATTTGAATTCATAAAGTATTATAATTATAATAAAGATTGGAAAACCTTTAAATATAATGCTTCACTGGAGATGGATAACTGGATAGCTATCTTGGATTATATCATTGAACATAATCCAAAGTTTAAACGATATATGAAAAATAGTAAAACTGATATAGGTAGAACTATAAATGAGCGTTTATTAAGAAAACTATATCTAGGTAAGAAGATGAGAGAGATTATGACAAGCGAACGTTCTGACATTGTTCTATTTAGTGGTGATAAACATTATCATAGGGATACTCTAGAAATTTTTAGTCGTAGTTTAAAATACGATTTAAATTTAGACGACCTAGTAGTAAATGAATACGGTGGTGTATCTAATATAGATGTTTTTATAGATGACGAATACAAAAACATACCATTGGATACTACAGTGGAAATATTTGGCGAGTATTTAAATCAGTGTTGTGCTTGGCATAAAAAAAGTTTAGAAGAGGTAGGGTATACTAATGTAACATTTATACCAGAGGCCAGTATATATGCCATAGAAAAAGGTTTTGATAACCATGGAGAATATAAGCATTTACAGGGTAAATGTTATAAAATTAAAAACATAGAAGGAAAGAGATGGGTAATATAAATAAAGGTAAAATGGTTTTAGTAGGTTGCGGTGGTGCTGGTATCAATATGGCAGTTGAAAGTTATAATACATTAAACAGTTTAGGTAATGGATTCGCTGGTATAGATATTAAATTAATAGATACTACTGAAAAGACAATTCAGGAGCACGAAGAGTTTAGACCTGCATTCAGTCGTATAGTTACTGAACGTACATCAGTAGGAATCATAGATGGTACAGGTGGTGAAAAGAAGGACATAGGACTAGTAAAGGATATTACAACGTTCACTAAACGATACGTGGATGAGCATAAGTTTACTAATGATAGAAATATATTCTTTGTAGTAATGATGAGTGCTAGTGGTGGTACAGGTGGTAATGTTGGTGCAATCTTAACTAAGCTTTTAATGGATAAAGGTAGTAATGTATTCGTTGTAACTGTTGGAGATAGTAGTAATCTTTTAAATACGAGTAACACTCTGAAGACTTTAAATAGTTTACAACGATTTGCAATGGGTAGTAAAACAGCTTTATCTATTATCTATTACAACAATACTGTTGATAATAACACAACATTGTTAACAGAGAAAGATAACAATGGTAAGATAAATAAATTATTAACTGTGATAAGTGGTTTTGTTAGTGGTAGTATTAATAATCTAGATATGCAAGATATGGTTAACTTCTTCAGACCCACTAACTATTCTACATTTACTATAGACCCAGGTTTATATCAGTTAGGTGTTACTAGTGGTGTGCTTGAAGATAAGAACACTTTGCTAGCTAGAACAATAGTTAAAAATGATAGTGATTCCATTAATATCACGGTTAAGTTAAAACATAACAAAACCGGTATCATTCCAGATACTATAAGTGATAAATTTGGTGACTATCCACTATATCTAATCTTTAGACAACAAGTTATAGGTGTAGAAGTTTTAAGATTGGAAGAAGAGTTAGCCTCTATCGAGGAAGCTACCAAAAGTACATATGAACCATTTGGTTCTACTGGTAATGATATTGATGAAGAAGATGAATTTGCATTAGTCCTGTGATAGGACTAATGTGTATGTAGCCTTTTTTTTAATACGTAATAATTAACTGATTAAGGGGTAAACATGGATAATTGCGAGTTAGATACAACGTGTACTATATTAATCCGTAGTACAACTATAAAGGTCTTACTGGATAACAAGTTTGATTTATATAGGATAATTCTAGTTTTAATAGATGGGTTAGAGTTAGGTATAACATTACCTAATTATCCAAGTAAAAAACAAGAATTACTTAAATATGTTAATAGTATACCGTCCAACCTTATAGATGAATACCTACGTCTAAATAGTATTATCTATTCTTTATTGGTACTAGTATTAAACAAGTATAAACAATATCCAATTTTAACCTTAAAGGACTTCAGTATAACATCTAGTTATGACATAATATTAAAAATGGAAGAGGAACGTATACATTGGAAAATACGATAAAAATAGTAAAAAAATCAGACGAAGAAATGATGTTATCGGATATGAGATGTAACGAGCATATCCCTAGAGTAATACGCACAGTCGTGAGTGAGGATGTATTTGAAACTATAACCTCTGGTAATGTACAAGTACATATACTTAATCTACCACTAGAATTACAGACTAGACTAGATGAGGTGAGGGTAATCTTCGAGGAGTTTATACGAGGATTTTATTTTAAACATGACGCGGTACCGTTCCTACTACAAGGTACGGAACTAACAGGTATAGATAACATCGAGTATAAAATAAATACGATTGAGGAACTGTTTACCTTTGTTAGTAACAACAATACAATTGTTATTAATAACGATTTACGTATTAGTAAAACGAATATGAACCTAATTCGTAAGTTTATTTATAGTACGCCCAAAGGTAATTATATATTAAAAAAAATAGTAGAATTTTTAGAATCAGAGTATATGTTATTACGGCATGTTGAATCTGATATAATACTATCTGATAATTTTAATATAAGTGATGATTATACAATCATAAATAATATTTCATTGGAGTATGAAACATTCATAGATTATTTCAGAGATAATGTTGATATATATGAAGAAGAAGTATTAAACATTATACATGGGATATACATCGATGTCAAGAAATTTATATTTGATTTATTAGATGTTGAAACAAATAACACATATAGGTTTAATGTCAGGATAGGTAATGGTATCGAATTGTTAGAATATCCACCACCTTCTTCTTTACGTTATATGTTAAACATCTTACTTAAGGAATAGTATTGGAACGGATTGGACATAATGGTTTACAGAATGTATCCTTTATAGAACGGTATGGTGATATCATAAAGAACGTCTACGCATTGCGACTAGATAGGAGTTATCTTAATGATATCGTTAATAATATCTTTGTCGACGACATCGAAGATAGAATATTAGATGGACAGGAACTAAATAATGTTAAAACGTTAATAGTAAATGATATTGAGACGAGTGTCGTCAGTGCTATTATAATAACTGGTCTTAACGAGGACTATAGTATCATAACAGAATTAGTTAAGTGTCGGTTATTAACTATGCTAGAAAGACGTGCTCTTATCAGTGTCATAAAATCTGATATGGAAGAATCCGATTTTATAGATGAAGTGATAACAAGTCTGATGGATAAAGTTAAAGACGATTTTTATAAACTTATAGATGACTTTAGTGAAGTAGATGATGTTCTGTCATTGGAAGCACACGAGTATATGAGTACAGATTATGCTGTATATAAGATAGACAGTAATAACACTATATATATTTTAAAGGTATGACTAGATGAGGGTATTGCTAGATCTAGACATTAGTCCACTTTCAAGTTTCATGGGTAAAATTCTACCCATGGAATTAACGGAGGATTTCCTATTTAAACACTTTGCAACTATAGGTAGTGAGCATTTCTTACAAGAATACTATGCACTACTTGATACTAAAAGTACGTTAGTTGAACCGCATAATGAAACGTTGGTATATATACTAACGATTCTGGAAAAGATAATTTTACGCAATGTACCTAATAATAGGTTATTATTAATTAGTAGTAAAATTATAAATGTAAACATTAAAAGTAAACGTATAGTTATAACCATTGAGTATTGTTTTAAATAAAATATATGGATATATCACTAATACGTAAATATAAACACTAAGGAAGTAAAATGAAACATCTAACAGAAGAAGAGTTTGTAATAGCAAGTAGTCTCTTGATTATGTTCTTAGAGCAACATAAGAATATAACAAGGGGCAAGAGATTACGTAAGAAACTTATCTCGAGTTTAAATAAAACAATAGCGATAGAGCGTACTGGTATGAACGATATACCTAAGTATATAAAACTGGTTACATTAGGTAGAAAGGTAATTGATATTGCTAGATATAATATGAAGTTACGTCATGTTGATCTAGGTAAGGAATTAATTGTTAACCCAGCATGGATTTATTTACTTGTTGAACAAGCTCATCCTGGACTTTTAACTAAGTTTAACATAGATAGTAACATACTTAACGAGTACGAAGAATTATATAAAGATTCAGAAAGTTTCCTAGTTACTAAAGTATTTATGAATAGGTTACTTTATGCAATACGACTAGAGGTGGAAAAGGGGTAAGAATGTATTATAAAAATGTTAAACAACTAGAAGGGATCAAAATAGTTTCGGATAGCATTTATGAATCAACTACGAGTATAGAGGAGTTTGAGACTCTTAATTATAACTTTAGATCCAAAGAAATTTTTAGAGCAATCTCTGGTATGCGTACATTCCTGATATATAACTTAAAAGTATATAGTAAAACGGTAGATCTTATAGAAAGATTAGTTATGGAGCATATCATAAATAGTTTCCTGTTTTTGAACAGTATTATGATTAACTATAAGTACGATGATAACCAAAAGAATACAATAATAGATGGTACAATTACATATGCATTACATACACTTATAACTGAAGTTATTACAATTATACGATTACAGTTTATTGTTGACGATAAAATGGAAAAGCTTATAGGTGAAATCATCTATAAGTATATCGATACACCCGAAATTATAGAGAATAACAGTGTAACTGGATTGTTAAATGGTACTATTAAAAATGAGGGATATAACTTACATAAACTGATTACGATTGTACCTAATACTCTACTTGTAATAAACTCTAAGGAGACGGTCATCTGTAGCGTCGTCTTTGTTTTCATGGTGTAGATGATGCGTGCATCTAAAGAAATGGGTACTTTGGGAGTTTGTAACTTATACAGTTACAAACTTTTAGAGATAGTCACTAATATTTCAGGACAAAAAGATATACCGGGATTCATTAAGTTCAGATTGAATTATAAAGGTTTCATAACGGATAGTTTATATATCACGGATAATATTCTAAGTGAAGTGGAAATACATTGTAATAACACAAGCAATAAAAAACTATTTAAACAATATTACACCGTTATACGAGCACTTATAGAAGATTATTATATCTTTTTATTAACATTTAGTTCGTTCTATACACTTACTAAAGCGGATTATGAAAATAAAACATCTGAAGAATTGGAAGACTTGGAGCTATTTTATGCCGAGGCATTAGATGACGAGCTCTCTGCAGCATCTAGGTTATTAGAAGAAGAACTGATAACAATATTAAACTTGAACTTAAATTCAAAAAGTGACAGTGACTTTATTAATGAGATAATGGACGGGTTTAATAATCACATATTGGAGCAAATTGTAAATATAGATATGGAATTATTTATGCCTCTTATACAATATATGACTGATAACGGTACTATTGATGATATTATAAAAACATTACCTCTCAAAATGACGAGTATTAAAAATACGACATATATCGATATAGTAATCCTCCTTAGGGACGCACTGTAAATAGTGCGTCCCTAAAACATTCTTTTTTTTTTGACTATACCTAATTATATAAAATAGATTGATTATTAACAAAAAAAGGATTATTATGGACGTAGATAGAATTTATAATTTTAGAACAATCTCAAATACTATTTTAAATGGTGAATATAGAAATTTAAGAGTTACGGCTAATTTAGGTTTTAAACAAGCTGTACGTTACAGTGGTCCGTTGCATGACGTAGTATCAGTTAGACAAAGATTGATCTTAGCTACTGGTAAAAATTTAATGGAAGCTGATAAAGTTAGATATCTACTATTAGAAGATGATTATGAAAATGAAATTCTATTAGCAGAAGATTGGATTATAAAGGATACTGTCGAGCTCGTAAAAAGTTTAACAGTTGACTTTACTATAACTGGGTTAACAAGTAGTGATATAACTGTTATAAATAATATGTTAAACGCTTTAGGACACAAACCTACTAATGTTAACATTAAATAGAAAGGTATATCTATGGGAACCACAGGATTAAAAACAACAATATCAGAAGGTGATCTTGAAATAGATCCGTCTAAGGATATGTTATCTATTTATAAAGTACCACGTGATTCTGATTTGAAACATGAGGATACGGTACCTGTCCTAGATAGTGACTGGGTCTCTAATAGTTTTATGGTTAAAACTATGGATATAGAGGAAAAATATCAAATGGATAGATTCCGTTCCCCAGTAGATGAAAAGTTTACTGATACTACTCTAGGTGGTAACTTCTCTATAAATGTGTCACCACAATTTACTAGATACGCCGATGTTCGATCCGGCGGTATACTATCAGGTCGTAAGGAAGTTAGTGTTGCCAGTATAGAGACATCTCCTGGTAAACTGGGTATGGGCAGATTCTATGGTGAAGTACATGATGATAATAGTACAAATGCCTATCTTGAATTTGGTATTTTCAAATTCAATAATACATTATTTTATTTACTTTCATCAGTGGACTTTCAACAGGCTGTAATTGCTAATAGTGGTAGGTCATCATATGCGTTTACCGCTGGTAAAGCGTTTGGTACATTAGCCCTATTTTTAGCTTTTCCAATAATAACTGTTTCAGTATTACTTGTAAAAACGGCATTAAACTTTGCTACTAATATGTTAGCCAGTCCCGGTAGATTTGATCATTTCTATCTTAAACCGGTAATGTTTAGATATTGGGCAACGGTTAATACGTTGGTATCTATGATGTCCACCGAACTTGGTATTCTGTCGCCTTTATGGGATAACGATAAAAAGAAAGCAGATAAGATAGGTGCACCTCTAAAACTAGAACAGGAAGATTTGGATAGCATACGAGAGATGATGCCAGGGTTAATTACTACTCACAACGCAATAAATGTACATGCTATGGTTGCCCGTGGACAGATAATGTATAACAAGAATAGAGAGAATAGATTAAAAGCTCTTGATAAAATGAGTAAACTTAATCTTAGTAAACCAGAAGAATATGAGTTATATCGAACAGGTGTAGAGAAGATACAACCAGTCGTACCCAATGATTTATGGGAAACTCTAAAAGAACCAATAAATGCAGATAAAATGTTTAAAGACGATGGGTTCATAAAAGACCTACAAAAGATAAAAGACGATTTAGTAGGTAAAACCAAGGATACATTGGAGAACGCGTTAGCACAAAATAAGGAGGGTCAAGTACCTAAAGATGTAAGACCAGAAGATAGTGAAAGTTGGTTGACTAACTCAATGACAACAGCTAAATCTGTATATAACGAGGGTGCACGTTATGCAGTATTCAGAGTGGAGCACTTTGGAAGTATCTCAGAAACATTCTCGAACAGTACAACTACAGTAGGTCTTGATGATAAAATTAATTCTATGGGTAAAACTTATAGAGATTTAAAATTTAACATAGGTGGTGGTGAAGTACCAGGGGTCAGTACCTTAGTTAAGGGTATCTTTGAATTTGGTATGGGTGCAGTGGATGGTTTGACTATGGGTGTTAGTAACGTAGTAGCAGGATTCCTAGCAGGAGCTACTATTGAAACTGATAAACGATGGGACGGCAGTACGGCTAGTTTACCAAATACAACGTACAAAATACCATTACGTTCGCCATCAGCACATCCCATAGCACAATTGCAAAATCTCTACATACCATTAGCCTCAATTTTGGCTGGAGTACTACCATTGTCAACTGGACATAAATCTTATACCAGTCCTTTTGGCTGTAGTATGTTTATACGTGGTAAACAAACTATAAATCGAGGTATGATTACGAACGTAACTGTTACTAGGGGTGTATCTAGTTTACCATATAATAAACAACGTAGACCATTGGCTATTGATGTTACATTTACTGTAACAGATTTCTCAGAGATAGTCTCAGCACCAACAGCTAGTGATTTATTGGATAGTGGTAGTACTATGTTCGATGATGAATCAGGTATAAACAGATATATACAATCACTATGTGGTCGTGATTTATTCAGTACTACACACATATTTGATAAAGGTAAAATCAAGTTTGCAAGATGGGCACAAGCTCATGAGTTAGTATGGACATCAGAATACTGGGGTAGCAAGATTGGTGATACTGCGGTCAGTACAGGGATTGTTAATTGGTTTAGCGACAGTAATAAAGTAAATTATTCAGAACTATATTAAACTTAACTATAGGGTATTCCTATAGTTAAGCTATTTTACTTTTTAGAGTTAAAAAAACAATATCCATATTACCAACTTTACTTAGTAAATGAACTTTTTGTGAAACATTAAGATTCTTTTTATTAGGTAAAGACTTATTTAAATTTTGTATATCATTACTAGCATGCCCGGCTAGCCCAACTATAGTGGTATTTCTTATTAAGGTTGTTTTTTCCACAACTTTAGTACTATAAGTTACAACACTATTCTTGTCCTTTATAGTACCTAGGTTAGTAGGTAATCTCATAATCTTATTAAAGGAAGTGGTAGATGTTTGTATAGACTCAGTTATCTTGGTAACAACATCTTTACCGGATAAGTAGATACTAGCAGCATTCATATCTAATTTTGTATCTACAACACTACCTATGATAGTTTTAAAAGTACCACTATCACTATTTGCTAACTTCTTTAAATCATTAGAAACACTTATAACAGCCTTCTCAGGTGTCTTTGAACAGTTAGACATATTAAGGGCAGCTTTTAATGCCAAGTTACGCATAGCATCACTATCCAAACCAGCAGACATGTCTTTACAATTTATATTATTTAGTACACCACGAGCCTTTTTAAAGCTAAGACTTTTATTTAAGGGATTAGACATATCCCCTAGTAAACATTTGAATGGACCTAATAGTCCTTTTAGACTTAATCCATCCATCTTAAATTTAAGGAAGTCAGGCATTTCTAGACCAAGTCCTAATTTAAAACTAGGTAAGTCAAAATCAGGAAAAGAAATATCTGGAAATTTAAGTTTACCAAATAAATCTGAAAGACCCATCCCAGAACATTTATCAACCTTTTTCATTACACCTAAACCCTTTACCACGTTCTTAACAATCGGTACAGTAGGTATTCTTTGCTTTATATCTAAACTCATAACAGTTCCTTACATATATATTTTCAAACCAACCACATTAAAAGTGAGTTTAAATAAAATTTGATAGTATATTACTTATATGATAGTTAACACAACTACATATTTAATTTTTAAGGAAGACACATGAACGATCAGAACCCTAACCCAGAGACACAAGACGATAAAGCAGTAACTGAAGCAATAGCTTTAGCCGACTTAGACTTTAAAGATCTAGCGTTTAATAGTGAAGTAAATGGTACGACAGCTGTATTGAAAGCTACAGATAAAAGTTACTATCTCAAGAAAGCTAAAGAAGCAGGTATTAGTGAGGAGACTATTAAGAATGTTTCTAAGTTTGACGAGACTTTTTTAAACGCCGTTACGGATAGTATTGCTGATGCATCAGAGAAAACTTTTCTTGGTGATAAAGCCGTTGAGAAAGTTATCACTATAACACCATTTGGTTTAGAGAAGTCAGCTTCTATTAAAACAACTTTAGTACGCCAACGCACACATCCAATTCCGAATACGGATGATGGTACTGGTAAACCTAAGACTGTTACAAAACCATCATTAGTTATTGAAGTAATTAGACCAAGCGGTAGAATTACGAAAACGAAAAGAAAAGCGATTGAGAATCGTCTTAAAGAGACAATCATTAATGCATAGTATATATAGGACAAATGTCCTATATATACTTGTTGTCAATCTTTTTTTTATTTAGATTGTTTAGCACCCTCATACTTGATATTTAAATCAATATTTTCAGATGCGATAGATGCCTCTACAGATTCTGCAGGTAATCTAATTTCTTCTGGATCTCTAGTCCATAATTCTAATTTTTTAAGCATAGTAGTAGCAAGTTTCATTACACGTTTATTAGTACTAGGTATAGCGAAGCCACCCATATCTAACTCAATATTTTTAAACGAACGTGCAGTTGTTTTATCTTTCTCACCAGTTATACCAGGGTTTTTATCTGGATAAAGATTACTAACCAACCAAGCGTGAACAGGTTTTCTGAACATTTCATCAGGTTCTATGAACAGAACAGTCATAGTTTTATAATCAGGCGTGAGCGCAAATGGTAAAGAACCTTCTGCAGCGATACGTGTGATTAATGGTGCACCTAAATCGGGATCTTCTATGAAGTATCTAATCCATACATCAAGTAGTATTTCAAATGGTATACCAGCTTTTTCTTCTAACGAAATAGAAACGCTAGACGATGCTCTTACAACTTGTGTAGCCTCTCTAAACTTAGCACCAGACATACCTAAATCAGTTTCAGCGTTGGTTACCGTTAAAGAAGAGTCTAAACCTTTAATAGTTTTAGCATGTACTTCCATCATAGCCTTTACAGCTTGTTTCCAGCTATCTTTATTTGGTAGCAAGTCAAACCCTCTAGGTACGCTTAAAACAATAGGGATGATATCTCTACGCTGATATCTTTGATTATGCATCCACTCATGTATTGGTGTATCATTATCTATCCCACCTATTACGGGTAGTAGTCCCCATTGTCCACCGTTACGAATATCAATAGTAGGTATTCCAGCAGCACCATATTGATCAGCATCACCTGAACCCAAGTAATCATTATTGATACTTATATGTTTTACATTTTCGGCCATTTTACTTTTCCTTATTTTTTTATATTACAGAGTATAGAACAGAAGAAATTAATCTTCGTTTCTATATACTTCAGTATAGTGAACTTGTACTGTTTTCATAACGTTACCAGAAAGTTTAGATACTAAAGTCCAACTAAAACCATTCGTGTCATCGTAATCAGTAATCATCGCTTTAGCACTAGCATTAATAACCCCATCAAATACATCAAGCATTTTGTTAGCTTCGGCTTCGATAGTTGCTATAAACTCATTAGCAGGCATACTAGAAGTACCAGTATATTTTCTCCATACTGCAGACGCAACATTATTATCAACAGTTAAAGCAATAGCAGCGAACAAGTTATTTAATACAGAAGTATCATTATCATACACAGATTGCATTGCAGGCCAATATGGTGTACTTCTATCATACCATTGTGGCCAGATGAGTCCAACATTCCACAGGGTAGCTTTTATACCAGCA
>Ga0256842_1000573_pt1 | contig 32486 bp, 27 predicted proteins | sample 4559240metaG_FD_185973 | JGI IMG/M metagenome (GOLD analysis project Ga0256842, IMG submission 185973) | Hydrothermal vent microbial communities from Guaymas Basin, Mexico - 4559-240 | ecosystem: Environmental > Aquatic > Marine > Hydrothermal vents | place: Mexico: Guaymas Basin | collected... | reverse complement strand
CAAAAAGCTGAATCCGGGCGAGGAGCGCGTCTACACGATCAACCTCTCCAGGGCCTGGGAGTCGCCCCCCCGCTGGCAGAGGGCGAAGTACGCGATCCTCCTCATCAGGAGGTTCATCTCGAGGCACATGAAGGTCCCCGAGGACAGGGTCTGGATAGACAACGCCCTCAACGAGCTCATCTGGTCCAGGGGGGCCCAGAAGCCCCCGAGGAAGGTCGTGGTCAGGGCCATCTACATGGAGGACGAGGAGGGCCCCCTGGTAGAGGTCCTCCCGAGTGAGGGATCGTGATCGCCCTCCTTGGGCTGATGGACACCTCCTTCCTGGGGGTCTACGCCAAGGCCTCCGACAGCCTCGTCATCCTCCCTCCCGGGGCCCCGGATGCCGTCGTGGGCGAGATCTCCAGGGTCCTGGGCGTCGAGCCCCTCAGGGTCACCGTCGGGGGCTCCAGCCTCGTAGGCGTCTTCGCTGCCCTGAACTCCCACGGGGTCCTCCTGCCGGAGGGCGTGACGGAGGAGGAGCTGAGGATCCTCAGATCCGCGGGCCTCAACGTTGCCGTGCTTAGGGAGAGGCACAACGCCCTCGGGAACAACATCATGGTCAACGACAGGAGGGCCCTCGTCCACCCCTCCATGGGCAGGGCCTCCCTCAGGGCCATCGAGGACGCCCTGGACGTGGAGGCCATGAGGTCCTCCCTGGGAGGGGTCCCGACGGTGGGCTCCTTCGGGATAGCGACGAACCGCGGGGTCCTGGTGCACCCGGGCGTCTCGGACGCCGAGATGGAGAAGCTCAGGCACTTCTTCGGCCTGCCCGTGCACAGGACCACCGTCAACATGGGGAGCCCCAAGGTGGGCGCGGGGATCCTGGCAAACTCCAGGGGCGCGGTCATAGGCTTCGAGTCCACGCCCATAGAGGTGGCCAGGATAGAGGACGCCCTGGACCTTCTATAAGGGAAACGGGGTTTCAGGATCGTGCCCGAGATAGGACCCTGGTCTTCGAGGGCCATCAAGGACTACTCAAGGGTGATCGAGGAGTTCGGGCTGGAGCCCTTCGACCCCTCGCAGCTCCCCGACCCCCCAATAGTCTTCAGGAGGGGGCTGGTGGTCGCCTCCAGGGACTTCGGGAGGATCCTCAGGTCCATCAGGGGTAAGAGGCCGTTCGCCCTCCTCACGGGCTTCTCCCCCTCCGGCCCCATGCACTTCGGCCACAAGCTCGTCGCCGACCAGGTCCTGTACTACAGGTCCCTGGGAGCGGACGTGACCGTCGCGATGGCGGACATAGAGGCCTTTGCCGTCCGCGGCACCCCGCTCAGGGAGTCGAAGCTCCTGGGGGTCAAGAGCTACATCCTGAACATGATGGCCATGGGGCTGGAGGACGCGGACTTCTACTTCCAGTCCGAGAGGGTCGCCGTCAGGGACCTGGCCTGGAGGCTGGGGACCAAGGTTACCTTCTCGGAGCTCAGGTCCATATACGGCTTCGACGAGTCCGTGAGCTACTCCCACCTCAGCGTTCCCCTGATCCAGGTGGGGGACATCCTCCACGTCCAGCTCCCCGAGTTCGGGGGGCCGAGGCCGACCATCGTTCCCGTGGCCCTGGACCAGGACCCCCACATCCGCCTCACCAGGGACCTCGCGGACAGGAACTCCCTGTACTCGGTCGAGGCCAGGGGACGCGGCCTTGCGGTCTTCATCAGGGGTAAGGAGGACCCCCTACCCCACCTCGAGAGGGCCAGGGATGCCCTGGAGTCCATGGGCTTCTCCGAGTTCAGGATGGTCCCCAGCTACCGCGCCCTGTTCGTGGAGGATGCGCCGCCCGGGATGAGGGAGGTTGTGGAGGAGGAGCTCAGGAGGCTGGAGCCGGAGGCGGGGTACTACGGCTTCATACCGCCCTCGGCCACGTACAACGTCCACCTCGAGGGGCTCAGGGGAGGGAAGATGTCCTCGAGCCAGCCGGAGTCGGCCGTCTTCCTGGACGACGATCCGGAGGTGGCGGCGAGGAAGGTCTGGAACGCGCTCACGGGCGGGAGGAAGACCGCGGAGGACCAGCGCAGGTACGGGGGGGACCCGGAGAGGTGTCAGGTCTTCCAGCTCATGAAGTACCACCTCGTCCAGGACGACGCCTATCTCAGGCAGGTGGAGGAGGAGTGCAGGACGGGGCAGCGCCTCTGCGGGCAGTGCAAGAGGGAGGCGGCGGAGGCCATCAGGGAGTTCCTCGAGGAGCTCGCCAGGCGGAGGAGGGAGCTGGAGCCCGAGGTCCTGTCCAGGTTCGGCCTCAGGTGAAAATAACTTTAAATGCCCCACCTTATTACTCGGAGCCTCTGGGGTGGTATGGTGGAGGCGACGGGCTTCAAGCACATAATCAGGATCGCCCACACCGACGTGGACGGCAACAAGCCCCTAGTCCTGGCTCTGACCCAGATCAGGGGCATCAGCCACAGGGTCTCCAGGGCCCTGCTCAGGACCCTGGGCCTCCCGGAGAACAAGAGGGCCGGTGAGCTGACGGACGAGGAGGAGGAGCTCCTGAGGGACGCCATCGAGAACAGGATCGCGGAGCTCCTGCCCCCGTGGATGCTGAACAAGAGGAAGGAGCTCTACTCCGGGGAAGACAGGCACTACGTGGGCCCCGACCTCGCCCTAGCCCACAGGGAGGACATCGAGAGGCTCAAGAGGATCAGGTGCTACCGCGGCATAAGGCACGCCAGGGGGCTCAAGGTCAGGGGTCAGAGGACGAGGTCCAACGGGAGGCGCGGCCTCGCGGTCGGCGTGAGCAGGAGGAGGAAGTGAGATGGGCGATCCTAAGAAGCCCAGGAAGCTCTGGGCCAGCCCCTCCCACCCCTGGGAGCTCGAGAGGCTGAAGAGGGAAGCCGAGCTCATGGAGAAGTACGGCCTGAAGAACAAGAGGGAGCTCTGGAGGGCGGAGGGGATCCTGAGGAGGATCAGGGCCCAGGCCAGGAACCTCATGGCGAGGCTGAGGATCCAGGATCCCCAGGCCGAGAAGGAGCTCAAGCAGCTCGTGAAGAAGCTCTACAGGCTGGGGATCCTCGGCGACGAGGAGGCTTCCGTCGACGACATACTGTTCCTGACCGTGGAGGACATCCTCTCCAGGAGGCTCCAGACCATCGTGTACAGGAAGGGCCTGGCCAGGACGATAAGGCAGGCCAGGCAGTTCATCGTCCACGGCCACATCCAGGTGGCCGGGAGGAGGGTGAACATACCCGGGTACCTCGTCAGGAGGGACGAGGAGCCCACGGTCGACTACCACCCCAGGTCCCCGCTGGCGAGGGAGGGCCATCCCATGAGGCCCGAGAGCGCGGAGGTGGTCGAGGGTGCCGCCTAAGAAGATTGCCATTGCGCACATCTACTCCAGCCACAACAACACCATCATCACGGTCACGGACATAACGGGCGCCGAGACCATAGCGAAGGCGTCCGGTGGCATGGTGGTCAAGGCCGACAGGGACGAGCCATCCCCCTACGCCGCCATGAAGGCCGTTTCCCTGATCGCGGACAAGCTGAGGGAGAGGGGGATCAGGGACATCATCGTCAAGGTCAGGGCGCCCGGGGGGAACAGGAGCCACCACCCCGGTCCCGGGGCCCAGGCAGCCATCAGGGCCCTGGCGAGGGCCGGCTTCAACATACTGAAGATTGAGGACGTGACCCCCATCCCCCACGACGGCACCAGGAAGCCCGGGGGCAAGAGGGGGAGGAGGGTCTGATGCCCGAGCCCAGAATCAGGATCCTGGAGCTGGGGGAGAGGAAGGCCGTCTTCGTGCTGGAGAACGTGAACCCCAGCATCGCGAACGCCCTCAGGAGGACCCTCCTCGGTGGCATACCCAAGCTCGCCATCCACGAGGTCCACTTCCTCAAGGGGAGGGTCAAGGACTCGAGGGGGAACGAGTTCGAGGCCGTAGCCCCCCTGTACGACGAGATCATCGCCCACAGGATGGCGATGATCCCGCTCCCCCACGACCCGACCATGAAGCCCTGGAAGGAGTGCGAGACCGACGACGTGACCAAGGCGGGGGACGAGTGCGTCGTCGTGTACTACGTGGAGAAGGCAGGTCCGGGCATAGTTTGGTCCAGGGACCTCAGGCCCATAAACAGGCCCTCGGACTTCGCCCCCGTCGACCCCGACATACCCATCGTTAAGCTGGCCAAGGGGCAGGGAATCATGGCCTACGCCTACGCCGTCGTGGGCTACGGCAGGGACCACGCCAAGTGGCAGGCCACCCACGGGGTCGGCTACAAGTACTATCCCGTCATAGAGGTCGACCAGGGGAAGTGCGACCTCTGCGGCGACTGCGTCCAGGCGTGCCCCAGGAAGATCCTCAAGATCGAGGGTGAGAGTCTCGTCGTAACGGACGAGAAGAGCTGCATTTTGTGCGATGCCTGCGTCGAGGCGTGCGGCCGCGGCGCCATATCCGTCCGCGGGGACGAGACCCGCTTCATCTTCCGCTTCGAGACCGACGGGAGCATGACCGCCGCGCAGGCGCTGCGGTACGCCCTGAAGGAGCTCATCGAGGGCTTCGACAAGCTCAGGAAGGAGGCCAGCTTAAGATAGATTTAGGCAATCGTCCTTCGTGGGTCTCGAGAGGCTGTTCGACCCGAGGTCCATAGCCGTCGTCGGGGCGTCCAGGAACCCCCGAAAGGCTGGTAACATAGTCCTCAGGAATCTCCTCGAGGGGAGCAGGGCGAGGATCTACCCCGTGAACCCCAAGGCGGAGGAGATACTGGGCCTGAGGGCGTACCCGGATCTGGCCTCCGTCCCGGAGAGGGTGGACCTCGTCATCTCCGTGGTCCCGGCCGCCCCCTCGGTCGAGGTCGTGAGGCAGGCGGGGGAGCTGGGGATCCCCTTCGCGGTGGTCCTCGCCGGGGGCTTCCGGGAGACAGGGCCGGAGGGCGCCAGGCTGGAGGAGGAGCTTAGGAGGATAGCCAAGAGGACGGGCATCAGGATCGTGGGGCCCAACTGCGTGGGCATCTACGTCCCCAGGACGGGCCTGAACACCATCTTCATCCCGAGGGAGAAGGCTGGATACCCTCCGGGGGGCAGGATCGCCTTCGTTACCCAGAGCGGCGCCATGGGAGTCCTCCTCATGGACAGGGCCTCCAGGGAGGGATGGGGCTTCTCCGCCTTCGTTAACCTGGGGAACAGGGTCGACATCACGGAGGTGGAGGTCCTGGAGTACCTGGCGGGGGACGAGGAGACGAGGTCCATAGCCCTGTACCTGGAGTCCATGGCCGACGTCGCCTCCCTGAGGGACCTGGCGCCGAGGATCGTGGGGGAGAAGCCGCTCCTCCTCCTGAAGGGGGGAAGGACCTCCGCCGGGAACAGGGCCGCGGCCTCCCACACCGGGGCCATGGCGACCAACGTGGGCATAGCTAGGGGATTCTCCAGGCAGATGGGCATCCACTGGGTCGAGGACGAGATGGAGATGCTTCTGGGCGCGCAGGTCCTCGCGTCCCAGAGGCCCCTGGAGGGGGACAGGATAGGCATCGTGACCAGCGCCGGGGGCGCCGGCGTAGTGGCGAGCGACCTGCTTGAGGCCGCCGGCTTCTCCGTCCCCGAGCTGTCCGCCGAGACGCAGGAGAGGCTGAGGGAGGTTCTCGTCCCCTTCGCCAGCCCCAGGAACCCGGTGGACATGACGGCGGAGGCCACGGACGAGCAGTACGACAGGGTGATAGGCATCCTCCAGGAGTCCGGGGACGTGGACGGACTGCTCGTCTTCGCCCTCCCGCAGACCGCATTCATAACCGAGGCCCTGGAGGGAGTCATCAAGCGCTGGCACGAGGAGGGGCCCAAGCCCACGGTGTTCGTGACCATAGGCGGCGACTACTCGGCGTCCATGAAGAGGAGGCTGAGGGCTGCCGGCGTCCCCGTGCTGGATGACATAGCCTCCGGCGTCGCGGCCCTGCGCCTCCTCAGGGAGAGACACGCCTTCCTGTCTAAGGTTAAAAGGTCCCGGGCCTATTCGGGTGCGAAATGAGGAAGGTCCTGACGGAGTTCGAGGGCAAGCAGCTGCTCAAGCGCTACGGCATCAGGGTCCCGTGGGGGATCGAGGTCTCCTCGCCCGACGAGGTGCCCGATGACGTGCCCCTTCCCGCCGCCGTCAAGGTGTCCTCCAGGGAGATCCTGCACAAGACGGACGTTGGAGGCGTGAAGCTGAATCTCAACTCGGTGGAGGAGGTCAGGAAGGCCGTCTCCGAGATCCTTCAGAAGTTCCCGGGGGCCAGGGCCCTGGTGGAGGCCATGGCGAAGCCGGGCATCGAGATCATCGTGGGCGTGATCAAGGACCAGACCTTCGGCCACGCCATCATGTTCGGCCTCGGCGGCATCTTCACGGAGGTCCTGAAGGACGTGACCTTCAGGGTGATACCCATAAGCAGGGTCGACGCCGAGGAGATGCTGACCGAGATCAAGGGCAGGAAGCTCCTGGAGGGCTTCAGGGGGATGAAGGTGGACAGGGAGGCCATCGTTGACCTCCTCCTCTCGGTCTCGAGGCTCGTTGAGGAGAACCCGGGGATCGTCGAGATGGACCTGAACCCTGTATTCGCGAGGGAGGACGGGGTTGAGGTAGTGGACGTCAAGGTGATCCTGGAGGAGTGACCCCCGAGGAGGGCCTGAGGTACCTAAGGGAGAGGTTCGGCCTGGAGCTCCCGCCCCACGTCAGGCTCCTGGGCTCGGGGAGGAAGCTCTGGGCCTACTCCGGGGAGGACCTGGATCCAGGGAGGTTCGTGGCAGGGCGGGGCATACCCGCCCTCAGGGAGACGAACCTCGGTCCCAAGCCGACCACCTACTTCGCCCTCGCCTTCGGGGGCCTGGCGAGGAGGAACGTCGTCGTGATCGAGGACGTTAGGGCCTTCCTCTCGGGCGAGTCGTTCGAGTCCCGGGGCGAGGACGGCTACGTCATAGTGCTGGGTCCGCGCTACCCCCTGGGCGTCGCGCTGAGGAGGCGGGGCAGGCTCACCCCCCTGGTCCCGGGGGAGATGAGGGAGGTGTTATCCCTATAAATGGGGGACCAATCATAGACGGCCATGGAGAAGGGGACGATCATCAAGCTGGACTACGACCTGTACGTCCTCGAGGACTCCGAGGAGAGGCTGGTCGAGACCACGGACAAGGAGAAGGCGAAGGAGGCGGGGATCTACGACCCCAACTTCAGGTACGGCCCAAGATACACGGTCCTCGGCGAGGGCGCCATCCTGGAGGCCGTGGAGGAGGCCCTCCTCTCCATGGAGGTGGGGGAGGAGAGGGAGATCGTGCTCGAGCCCGAGAGGGCGTTCGGCCCCAGGAGGCCGGAGCTCGTGAAGATTCACTCCTACCGGGAGCTGGCGAGGAGGGACATCGAGCCCGAGGTGGGCAAGGAGGTCGTCATAGACGGAAAGAGGGGCAAGATCCTGTCCGTCACCCCTGGGAGGGTGCTCGTGGACTACAACCATCCTCTGGCGGGGAAGACGCTGAAGTACAGGCTGAGGATCGTGGAGAAGGTGGAGGAGCCCTCGGAGGTCGTGAAGGCGGTCCTGGAGATGGAGCACGGGACCTCCGAGGGATTCGAGGTGGAGGTCTCCGAGGAGGGCGTCGAGATCAGGGTTCCCGAGAGGGAGAGGCTCTCCCAGGGGTGGATCATAGACAAGTTCAGGGTGATATCGTCCCTGAAGAAGCTCCTGAAGCCGAAGAGGGTGAGGATCGTCGAGGAGTACGTCCTGGAGGAGGCTAAGGAATCCCAAGCTTCTTCCGAACCTCAGGAGAAATCCGATCAAGGGACCAAGGAGGATCAAACGTCAGCTCAACCTTGACCTCCTCGACCCCCTCCAGGGACCTGATCTGGTTCTCCACGAGCCACACGATCATGTACCCGATGGGGCAGCCGGGGGTCGTGAGCGTCATCTTCACGTAGACCTTCCTCCCCTCCTCCACCTTCACCTCGTATATCAGCCCCAGGTCCACGACCGAGAACCCCAGCTCGGGGTCGTTGACCTTCTTCAGGGCCTCCCAGACCTCCGCCTCCGTGACCATGTCGCCACCTCAGTGAGCCATCCTCTTTAACTTTTCCAGCTCCGATCTGTGGAAGATCCCGAATTCCGTGATGTACGCGGTGACGTACTCCGCCGGGGTGACGTCGAAGGCTGGGTTCAGCGCCCTGCTACCCTCGGGCGTGATCCTGCTTCCGGCGAAGAAGTGGACCTCGTCCTCGTTCCTCATCTCGATTGGTATCTCCCTCCCGCTCCCGAGGGAGAAGTCGAAGGTCGAGATCGGTGCCGCGACGTAGAAAGGTATTCCGTGCTCCTTCGCTACGACGGCCTTTTCGTAGGTCCCGATCTTGTTCGCGAAGTCGCCGTTGGAGGCGATCCTGTCTGCCCCGACGATGACCATGCTGATCTCCCCTTTCCACATGTAGAAGCCAGCTGCGTTGTCCGCAATCACCGCGTGGGGGATCCCCTCGTTCAGCAGCTCCCAGGCGGTGAGTCTGGCACCCTGCAGCTTTGGCCTGGTCTCGTCCACGAAGACGAAGATCTCCTTGCCCTTCCTGTGGGCCATCCGGATCGGGGCTAGGGCCGTCCCCCAGTCCAGGGTGGCGAGGGCTCCCGCGTTGCAGTGGGTGAGGATCCTGGATCCGTCCTCGAGCAGGGGCTCCCCGTGGACCCCGATGAGCCTGCTCTTCTCCACGACGGACTCCGCGTACTCCTCCGCGGCGGAGACTGGGTCCCTCCCCGACTCTATCCTCTCCCTCACGACGCGGAGGGCGAAGAAGAGGTCGTGGGCCGTGGGCCTGGTGTTTCCCAGGGTGCTCGCGGCCCCCTCCAGGTCCTCCCCCTTCACGGCCGCCAGCGCCAGGCCGTAGGCGGCAGCTGCCCCTATCGCGGGGGCCCCCCTGACGACCATGTCCTTTATGGCGAAGGCCACGTCCTCCACGCTCTCAGCCCTGAAGAGCCTGAATTCCCCGGGCAGGAGCCTCTGGTCGATCATCACGACGCCGTCGTCCCAGAAGACGGATCTCATGTCCTCGACCCTTCCGTCCGGCAGGACGACCCTCATGCCCAATTCAAGGTATGGGTTTTTATTAAAGCTGGTAATCGGAAGGGGAGATGCGCTGGATCATCGCCATCGCCCTGGCGGCCATCCTCCTTATACCGGCCCCCGCCAGCGCGTACCCCCAGCTCGAGATCAGGGTGACCAAGGACTGGAAGATCGTGATCACCAGCGACAGGGTGAGGGACATGCTCGAGTACCTCGACACCATGTACTCCTACAACTGGTCAAGGGACGACAGGTTCCCGCTCATAATCTTCTCCAGGAACTACAAGGACTATCCGGACAACGAGGTCGGCCCCCTGAACCCCTACGGGAAGGACCTCGTCGCGGAGCTATGCAAGCTTGCCAAGCAGTACGGCTGGAGGAGCATGGCGGACATAGTTGACAGCTTCAACTTCACCAAGGCCGTCAGGGCCATAGAGGACCTGGACTCCGACGGAGACGGCTACACCAACGGCGAGGAGCTGAGGCTAGGCTCCCTGCCGGGCTTTGCCGACGACGTTCCGAAGCGGGGGATCCAGGTCAGGAAGATCCTGCCCTACATCTACGTCACCGTGCTGGTCGCCGCGGCCTTCGTCGGCCACTTCGTCTTTAAGCGCCTCTCCTAGGCCCTGGCCACGATCTTAATCACGTCTAGGTGCTTCAGGACGTAGTCCCTGCCCAGGGCCCTCTTGCTCCTCCCGTCTATGGCCCTGATGAAGCCCTCCCCCAGGTCGGTGTGGACCGCGTAGGCCAGATCCAGGGCCGTCGAGCCCCTCTTGAGCAGGAAGGCGTCGGGCAGGACATTCCCCTCCTTGTCTGTCCAGCGGTTCTCGTCCTCGACGGGGAAGACCACGATCATGTCCAGCTTCCCGAACACCGTCTTCTCCAGGGCCTCCTGGACCCCCGTGGAGCCGAACTCGGCGAGGAACTCCTCGACCTTCCTGAGGGCCCTCAGCTGGGCCTCGGAAAGCCTAGACGGCTCTTTGATCCTGAACTCCCCTTCGCCAGGCGTGTATTCGATGAGGCCCTTACTGGCGGCGAGCCTGAGGAGCAGCTCGTAGTCCGCAGACGCGGGAACGGCCTCGTACTTCTCCACGAGCCTCTCCACGTTCTCCCTGGGGGCGATATCGGCCTTGTTGGCGACTATGGTCGTGGGGAACCTCTTCCCGACGAGGATCCCCGCCAGCTCCTCCAGCTCGCGGCTCCCCCAGGATTCCGGGTCCCCCCCTACCCGCCTCAGCGAGTCCCTGATCGCGTCCTCCGTGAAGCCCAGGCCAGACAGCTTCTTTGAAAGCTCTTCGTGGATCTCCCTCCTCTGGACCCTCGCCCTCCTGAGGAGGGTGTTCCAGTCCCTCTCGAGTATCCCCTTCACCCAGAGGACGATCTCCCTGTCCAGCATCTCAACGTCCCTCTCGGGGTCCCAGTACCCCACCGGCACCCTGTTCCCGTCGCCGTCGGTGGAGCCAGAGGCGTCCACCACGTGGATGAGCCCGTCGGCGACCCTCAGGTTGTCCAGGAACCTGTTTCCCAGGCCCCTCCCCGCGTGCGCCCCCTCCACGAGGCCGGCCACGTCTATGAGCTTTATCGGCGTGAAGCGGGTGCCGTCCACGCAGAATCCGTGCCTGGGGTTGCACGGCCTGCCGAGCTCCGTGTGGGGGCAGGGGTGCCTGACGTGGGCGACTCCGTAGTTTGGCTCGATGGTCGTGAAGGGCCTGGCCTCCACCGGGACCACGTGCATGGTCGCCGCGGAGAAGAAGGTGCTCTTGCCTGCGTTCGGCTTCCCGACTATCCCGAGCTCAACCATCTCAGTGCTCCGGGCTCCTGACCGTCACGACCGTCAGGTCCCCGCACTCCAGCTTCTCGCCCACGTCCACTATGACGAGCTTGGTCCCCTCCTTGAGGCCCGGGGGGTTGCAGAGGCTCGGCGGGCACCCTTCGCACTTCTCCCTGTAGAAGACGATGGTCGCCCCCTTCAGGGCGCTCTTGCTCGGGACTGCGACCTTGAAGGGGACCTCCTCGACCTCCACGATCTTCACCTTTCCCCCCTCGTGGACCGCGCAGTTGTGCTCCTTGTCCCTGACGGCGGTGATCCTGTAGTGGAAGCCCTGCTTCAGGGCAAGGCAGACGCTCTTGATCGGGCAGCTCCTGCACTCCTTGCTGGGGCCGAGGTAGACGAACTCGAGGCCCTCCTTGGCAAGGTAGGTTCCTATTGCCGTGAGGTGCGGCGAGGTTGCCATCATATCACCCCTGTCTTCCTCGCCGCAGCAACTGCTGCCTCCTTCTTTAGCCCTCCGACGCCCAGGATGGTGAACCTCTCGGGCCTTATCCTGGGGGCGAGGAGGAGGGCCTCCACGACCTTCTCGTCGGGTATGCCGAGCTGGGAGGCCCTGGTGGGGGCCCCTATAGTGGCCAGGGCGTCCCTTATCCCCTCCCAGTCGGCTCCGTGGAGGTAGGCCATGATGATGGTCCCGAGCCCGCACAGCTCCCCGTGCAGGCCCCTACCCGGGGCGAGCTCCTCCAGGGCGTGGGCGAACATGTGCTCGGCCCCGGAGGCTGGCCTGGAGGAGCCGGCAACGGACATGGAGACCCCCGACATGATCAGGGACTTCATCACCAGCCAGGCGCTCTCCTCCAGGTTCGGCTTGATGTCGGAGGCGTGCTCCACGACGAGGTTGGCGGCCATGTTCGACAGCGCGTAGGCGGAGTGCGATATCTCCTCCCCCGTCAGCCTGTGGGACAGCTCCCAGTCCATGAGGGCCGTGAGGTTCGAGATCAGGTCGGCGGCTCCGGAGGCCATGTACCTGTAGGGGGCCCGGACGATGACGGAGGTATCTGCGACGATGGCCAGCGGCGGGGCTGCGGGGACGGAGTGCTTCTTCCCGGCCCCCCGGAGGGAGGCCATGGGGCTCGCGACGCCGTCGTGGCTGGCGGAGGTCGGGACGCTGATGAACGGCCTGTTGGAGAGCTTGGCGGCCAGCTTGGCCACGTCTATCTTGCTCCCCCCTCCCACGCCGAGGATCACGTCCCCTTCCATGCGGGAGACCCTCTCGGCCTCCCCTATGGTCGGCGCATCGGGGAAGACGATCTCCACCTCCACGCCCTCCGAGGAGAGCAGCTCCCTCACCCTACCCCCGGCGGCCTCGTAGGTCCTGGGACCCGTCACGACCAGGACCTTCTCGGCGCCCGTGAGCTCGAGGACCACGGAGGGCAGATCCTCCAGGACCCCGTGGCCTATGACCACCTTCCGGGGGAAGGACATGGTCCTGCGCTTTACCATCTCCTTCAACTTGAGGCAAAATAAATATGATCCTTATCTCATTTTCCCCGCAATCGGGAGGAATGGGGATGCGCATCCCGAACAGGCTCAGGGGGCTTGCTGCAGGAAGAGAGGCTTTGGTCGTCGCGACCATCGTGGTCCTGGCCTTCGCGATAAGGACCGTCTTCGGGCTGCCCACGGCGATCGAGAACGGGTTTGCTCCATCTGGGGGGTCGGACTCCTTCTACCACCTTAGGATAATAGAGTACGTCCTGGAGAACGGGAGGCAGCTGCTCAGGGATCCGGCGCTCAACTACCCCTTCGGCGCCGGGAACCCCAGGCCGCCCATGTTCCAGTGGAGCATCGCCGTCGCAGCCAGGATGCTGCAGCCCTTCATGGACGAGGAGGCCTCCCTGGGCTACCCGTTCCTCCTGAACACCGCCTTCTTCGGGGCCCTGACGGTGATCCCGATCTACCTCCTGGCCAGGGAGCTGGCGGGGAGGAGGGCCGGGTACCTGGCAGCCCTGTTCCTGGCCCTCCTCCCGGCCCACATGACCAGGAGCGTGGCGACGGACGCGGACCACGACGCCATGGCCCTCTTCTTCATCGCCTGGGCCATATACTTCTTCTACAGGGCCCTGAGGGAGACGGAGCTCCCCTTCAAGGTGGGGGACTACAGGTCCTACCTCCTGGGGGCCCTCAGGCTGGAGGCCCCGGGCGACGTCTACGCCGCCCTGGCGGGCCTCTCCATGGCCTCGGCCGCGAACATCTGGACGGGCTACTTCTACGCATTCCACTTCGTCACCATCTCCGTGCTGGCATACATGGTGTTCTCCGTTATAGTCAGGAGGCACCTGCACGACCTGAACAGGGCCATATTCCTCTATGCCCTGTTCTTCACGATCTTCTCCCTGCCGTGGTACGCCGTCACCGGACGCCTGGACCAGATCTGGTATGCCCCGCAGGTAATCCTGGCCTTCGGTGTCCTGGCCTTCGGGATCCTCATGGAGTTCCTGTGGGAGAAGCCCTGGATCGTCACGCTGCCCGGCATAGGGGCGGCGGCCGGCGCCGCGGCGTTCCTGATCCCCACCTTCAGGTCGTACATCCACGCGGTCCTCAAGGTCTACGGGAAGAGCAAGCTCTACACCACGATAGCCGAGGCACAGCCAGCCCCCATGGGCCTGATCCTCCTGTACTTCGGGGCGGGGGTCTTCATCTTGGCCCTTGCCGGCCTCGTCTACTACATCCTGAGGCTCAGGAAGGAGTACGGGCCCGACAGGGTGTTCGTGCTTACGTTCCTGATCCTCTCAGTCTGGATGACCTTCGCCCAGGCCCGATTCGTCTTCAACGCCTCCCCGGCCATAGCCCTCCTGGCCGGGATCTTCGGGGACAAGCTCATGGGCTACTTCCAGGCGGCTGTTGAGGAGATCAGGAAGGCCAGGAAGGGGAGGTGGAGGCTCAAAGACGCCTCCATGAGGGCCCTCTCGGTCTTCACGGTCGCCATCCTCATCCTCTACCCAGTCGTCTGGTTCTCGGTTGACGCGGGTATACCCTACAACAACAAGAGCTACTACGACAGGAAGGTCTTCGAGACCCTCCCCTCGTTCATGAGGCCCAACGAGACCAGGTACAACACCACTGTCCGGATGGGCGGGGGTTGGTACTTCGGCGCCCTGGGCTACAGGATACCGGAGCCCGACGACTACTGGCCCAGGGCCTGGAGGTGGCTGGCATCCCAGGATAAGGGCCTGCCGATAGAGAAGAAACCGGCCTTCCTCTCCTGGTGGGATTACGGTTTCGAGTGCGTGCAGGAGGGCAAGCACCCGACGGTGGCGGACAACTTCCAGAACGGATACCAGTTCGCGGGACAGGTGCTCATGGCCCAGAACGAGTCCGAGGTCCTGGCCCTCTTCATAGCGAGGCAGCTGGAGGCCATATACTTCAATAACGGCCAGAGCCTCACGCCCGAGGCGGTCTCCATCCTCTCGGCCTACCTCGACCCCGTGGACGTGGCGAGGGTGAACCTCGCCCTCTCGGACCCGCAGTCCTTCAAGGAAGAGATACTGAACCACCCCGAGAGGTACGGGGGGAACTACTCCGAGGACATATCCGAGGTGAACCTGAGGTACGTGGCCATAAAGGGGATACTCTCACCGCGGGGGCCCACGGTCCTCTCCGATCTTCTCACCGAGCTGGAGCGCTATACTGGCTGGAGGATAAGGTACATAGCGGTGGACACCAGGTTGTTCCCGTTCTCCGGCAGGAACCCGGGGATCTTCTACGCTCCCGCCAAGCTCTCGGACCACAAGGTCGTCGAGGCCAGGGGGATAACGGTCCCGATCGACTTCTACGACATCCGCTTCGTGACCGAGTCCGGCTTGGAGTACGGGATCCAGGACCTGCCCCCGAACGCCAGGGTGAGGCAGCAGAGGATAGAGTACAAGCCCGCCTTCTACCGCAGCATGCTTTACAGGGTCTTCATAGGGTATGCAGGTCAGTGGGTCGGCCTAGACGAGGGCGTCCCCGGCCTGAGCGAGGGGCTCTACCAGCAGGCCCCAGCCCAGGCCTGGAACCTGACCCACTTCAAGCTGGTATACCGCAGCGTCCACGACCTAGAGAACGACACGTACATCCCGATAGACCTGGCCCTGAAGGTGAAGCAGCGGAACGACAGCGCCATCAGGTTCCTCGAGCCCTTCAACCTACCCGGGATAAACCCGCTGCTCTCGGACACGGTGATCGTCAGGTACTACCCGGGGGCGACGGTCCACGGTAGGGTCACCATGCCCGACGGGACCCCCGTGCAGGGGATCATGGTGACCATCTACGACGAGTACAACGTGCCCCACGGCTTCGCGGTCACGGACTCCCAGGGCAGGTACGAGCTCACGGCGGTGGCTGGCCACCTAAAGCTCGTCTTCTCCTCCCACTACGGCTTCAACGGCAGGCTCCAGCGCAGGCCGTACGTCCTGGGGGAGGTCGAGCTGAACGTGACCGAGGCCCAGGCGGAGAGGGTGAACCAGGACCTGGACGGGAACGGGGTCCCCGACTACATCATCGAGAAGGACTTCGTGATCAGGCCCTCCACCGTCACAGGGGTCGTGTACCTCGACCTCAACGGGAACGGGAGGTACGACTCAGGGGAGGAGGTCCTGGAGGGCGCCAAGCTGATCCTCAGGTCTAGGGAGAGCGGGGTGGAACTCGAGCTGGAGACGGGCCCCCTCGGGGCCTTCGTGCTGCACGATGCGCCGCCCTACTCCTACAACGTCACCGTGGTGTACAAGGGGAACAGGTACGAGGACGTCGCGAGCTTCGAGCTCGACCAGGGCAGGGACGTGGTCGAGGACGTGGGCATAAAGCCCATGACCGTGAGCGGGAGCGTCAGGGTCTCGATGACCCAGAGGAGGATCCAGGTCGATGCGGTCGTCCTGGAGGGCCCCGAGAGGTACGAGATACCCGTGGGAAGGGACGGCAACTACACCGCATCCGTCCTCCCCGGAACCTACAGGATATACGTGGATGACGAGGAGTGGAAGAGCCTCACCTACGTCCGGGGCTCCGTCGCCGAGAGGAACGTGAACCAGAGCATCGAGGTCAGGAAGAGGTTCGAGGCCACCATCGAGGTCTTCGGCCCGAGGGGCGCCAGGCCGTCGGGGATCGTGGTCCTTACGAATCTCGGGGATGCCAGGTTCTCCGCGTCCGCCAAGGTCACGAGGGGTGTGGCCAAGCTCGACCTGTGGGAGGGGGCCTACTCGGTGTACTTCGAGGGCGAGGGCCTCGTGGCCTCCTCCCTGGCGGTGGTGCGGGGGGACGAGCGACTGGTCCTGAACGCAGTCGATGCCGTTAGGGTCAACGTGTACACGGAGCTCTCCGGCTCCCCCGTGAGCTCGGATGTCTTCGTAGGGGGAGGGGACTTCCTCATCTTCGTCAGGACCGGCGAGGACGGACTGGCCACCCTCTCCCTGCCGGAGGGCCTGTGGACGTTCACGGCCAGGAAGGTGATGGAGAACGAAACATACTTCGCCGTCCAAGACGTCTACGTCTCGGAGGGCAGCACCGTCTACCTCTCGCTCACCCTGACCGGGGAGGATAAGGTCAGCGTGCTGGCCGACGGGAAACCGGTTTCCTACGCCTGCCTGCTCGTCGTCAGGGAGGGCAGGTATGCGATGTCCTCCTTCGTGCTCTCCGGCTCCGCCAGCGTCCCGGAGCCCCTGAGGAACGAGACGCTCGTGGTCTTGTCCTCCCACCACAGGGAGGTCGAGGTCTCGGGCGACAGCGTCGACCTAGGACCTGAGGTCGTCGAGGTCAGGGTGAAGTACCCGTACACCGTGCCCGTCGAGCTCGAATTCTCCGCCGGGAACGAGACATACTCCCTACACCTGCCCGCGGAGGACGGAATCCTGCTCCCCGTGGGCTCCTACAACGTCAGCGTCGGCGGCGCCCCCTACGGGGTCCGGGTCTCCGTAGGCCACCCAATCCTGAAGCTGGAGCCCGGCACCGTGGGCGTGAGCTTCGACCCAGGGATCTCCGTCGAGTTCGGTATCTCCTTCGAGATTCCCGAGGAGAGGGCCTCCCTGACGATCTACCGCGACGGGGACCTCTACAAGTCCCTGACGTACAAGGCCGGTGAGACGGTCTACCTAGAGGAGGGCAACTACACCATTCTGGGCATCCTGGTCGGGGAGAGGGGATTCCTCACGTCGCTCCGGCTGGACAGTCCCAGGACCCTCAGGCCCGATATATCCAAGCTGGACTCCGTGAAGATCACCTTCGACGAGCCGGACAAGGCCAGGGGCATGACCATCAGCGTTGCCAGGGGTGAGGCCCTCATCAGGAGGTCCGTGGTCTCCGACGTGGTGTACATGAGGCTCCCGAGGGGGACCTACAGGGTTTGGGGGAGCAGGTACGACGAGGGCACGGGATACGTGTACTCCGTCTCGGGCCTACTGGACTCCAGCGTGGGCACCGTGACCCTGGAGGTCTCCGAGACCTACGTTGGGAAGGGCATCACGGGCACCGTGACGTACGGGGGCGAGGCCGTTGATGCGGTGGTAGTCTTCTACGATGCCAAGGGGAATCCCTACGAGGCCGGCGTTTCAGGGGGTTCCTTCGAGATCGAGTTGAGGAGGGGGACGTACCAGGTCTACGCCTACGTGGCCCATCCCAGGCCGGCCGCCTTCCTGGGCAGCATCAGGTACGAAGGTGGTAGGGAGTGGTACAACATCACCCTGGAGAGGGCGTACGTGGTGCACATCACCACCCTCATAGAGAACGGCGTCGTCCCCTCCAAGCTGGTGATCGAGGGGGGCGGTCACAGGCTGCACCTGAACTGCACCGGGAGGATCGACGTGGTGCTCCCAGCCGGAGAGTACAAGGTCACCGCGGACGCCGAGGTCGTTGAGTACGGCATGAAGGTCTCTTATACCGGCAGGGAGAACCTCAGGGTGTACTCCGAGACCACCCTGGGCATCAGGCTGACGCGCATGAACGAGTACGGCCTGGAGGCCACCGCCCTCGTGGAGGGCGTCCAGATGAGGCCCGGCGAGGAGGTCGAGCTCCAGGTCCTCGTGCGCAACACGGGTAACCTCGTTGAGGAGGTGGTGCTCGAGCCCCTGCAGGGACCAGTGTCCGCGACGCCCTCGGTCCCCGTACTGGAGCTCGACCCAGTCGGCGAGGGGAACAGGACCACGGTCCTCTACCGCCTCGTGGCCAACGAGACCGCTGCGGGGAACTACCACATAACGCTGACGCTCGCGGTTTCAGGATCCAACGTCAGGGAGAGGGTGACGGTGCCCGTGTACGTCTCCGGCACCCCCAGGTACGAGATCGTCCTCAGGGAGGATTCGATGGTCGTCGACAACGGGACGGTGAGGTTCTCGATAGAGGCCAAGACATACTCAAACTTCACCTTCACCGGGAGGGCCATGGTTTACAATGCCGACAGGCTGAGGAGCGAGGGCTGGGAGGTGAGCTGGATAAACCTCACCTCTCCGGGCGAGTTCACATTCTCGACGGCGGGGGGGATCATGACCGCCCACGTCAAGGGGAACTTCACGGCCTTCTTCATGCTCAGGCCCATTGTGCCCAATCCGGAGCGCAACGTCACCCTGCACGTCGGCCTTGAGGACTCCGATTTCGGCCTCGTGGGCGATGCGCTGCTGCACCTGAACATCACGAGCCTGAACCTAGGATTTGAGGCGGAGGGCGAGGAGGTCCACATGGAGATCCCGCCCATCAACTACATCCCGATGTTCACCGTGTTCATAGTCGGAATGGCGATCTACACGATTCTCCTTCCCAGGAGGCGGAGGAAATGAGGTGGTTGGTCGTCCCGCTCCTGCTGATCCTGATCATCAGTCCCATGGTCCAGGGGGCCAGGTACATGGACATCGTCATCGAGGGCCCCACCATCGTGGCCGCAGGGACAAACAACACCTACAACATCACCCTCAAGGTATTCTTCCTCGAGGAAGAGCCAGCGAGGTACGGGGTCGTCGCCTGGATCTCGGGTGAGAACCTGAGCGGTGCAGAGCCCGTGTCTCCTGTCTCCGCGGAGTCCAACTACAGCTCGAGCTTCACCGTCTACTTCACCTTCCCCGAGGCCCCCGGAACGGTGATCCTTCACGTCATCGGGTACGTCGTGGGGGAGTCCGGGGAGGTGTACGAGGACCATGAGGAGCTGAGCATCCAGGTCGTCAGCCCCATCGTCCTCAAGGCGGACGTGAGGAACCCGAATCCGTTCCCGGTCGAGAACGTGACGATCGTGTTCTACGTGGACGGGGTCAGGGTCGGCAGCGTCAGGGTGGACAGGATAGAGGCCGAATCCAACGAGACTGTCGAGTACCGCTGGGCTGCCGTGGCCCTCGAGAAAGGGTGGCACACGGTGGAGGTGAGGGCGGAAGGGGCGTCGTTCCTCATTCCGGCGCACAGCTACAAGTTCTACTACGGCGTCCCGAGCACCGGCAAGATCAAGGCGTTCCTTTGGGCGCTCACCATAGGCATTCTGGCGGTCTTCGGTTACCTCACCCTGAAGGCCAGGAGGTCTAGATAGAAAGCCAGTCGCTCATCTCCCTCCCCAGGATGGCCCAGAGCTCATCGGGGTCCGAGAATGGCCTCTCCCTGAGGATCCTCACCGCCTTTTTTCTGGTAATACCGGGAATCTCCACGAGCGCCGAGAGGGTGGCCTCAGACACCTTAAGGGGGCTCTTCACGCCCCTCAGGATCCAGGAGGAGTGGGAGGTCACGCGGGCCCTCACGAGCCCGCCGGCCCCGACCGCGGGCCTCACGTGGACGCTTATGGGAACGCCCCCGAGCAGGTACGACTGGGAGAACGTTCCCCTCTCCTCGAGGACCAGAACCCTCTCCAGGAGCGTCCCCACCGGGAAGGAGGACCTCAGGTATTCCTCGGCGTCCCTCCGGCACCAGTCCAGGAAGTTGGCGTGGGCCCTCCTCTGGTCCACCGGATCCTGAAACGTCACGAACTGGATCCTCCCCGACCTGGCGCACTCGATGGGCGGTTTCTCCTCGGCGACCAGGAGGAGGTTGAGGGTCAGGTCGTGCTGCTCCAGCAGCTCCAGCGCATCGTCGAGGTCGTCCAGGGCGACGCGGAGGCTGGTGGATCGCGGTTCGGCACACTCGGGGCACCTCTCCAGCTCGTGCTTCTCCAGGAAATCCGGGACTGCCCAACCCCCAGAGAATTCCCAGAGCTCCCTCACCTTGTTGAAGCTCCCCCTCCTCCTCGTCAGGATACCTCCGGGGAAGCCCTTTTCCATAGCCGCCGCCACGGCCTCCTTGAGGACCGAGGTCCCCCTTACGGCGTCCACCCTTATCTCGACCAGCCTGGGCCTGTCCGGCTCAATGGCCTTCCTGATCTCCACGAGCTCCCCCTCCCCAAGCCTCCGGCTGCTTGGCTCACCGCCGGAGAGGAGGTCCAGGAGCGAGGCGGCGCACTCCCCCTTGGATACGGCACTGAAGGCGTACCACGCCCTCTTCTCCGCCTCCGTGGGGTTTCGAGCCGCCTCCCCGCAGAGCAGGGTGTAGCCGTTGAAGGCCAGGGCGAGCCTCTCCAGGTTCCCCGGGGATCCCGGCCTGAAGTCCGGGTTGCGCGTCCCATTCCTGTCCCCAGCGATGACGATGGCCATGTCCCCCCTGAGGGCCCTCTCAGGGTGCGGCCTCCTGAGGTCCAGGATGTCGAGGATCCTGTACTCCTGCCCCATGGAGGCGAGCGCCCCGACGACGTTCCCCACCTCCCAGTTCAGGACGGTGGGGTTCGCCGGATACCAGGGCTCCCCGGAGAAGAAGTCTATGACCAGTTTCATTCGGTATTTTATCGGGACCGACGTTAAAATCCCGAATGATCAGCGTCGTGATTCCGACCATGAACGAGGCCGAGGCCCTGCCGGAGGTCATCAGGAGGGTAAGGGAGGCCGTTCCCGGGTGCGAGATCATCATCGTCGACACGAGGAGCACCGACGGGACCCCGGAGAAGGCCCTGGAGCTGGGCTGCAGGGTCGTGGACGAGCCCAGGAGGGGCTATGGCAGGGCGTACAAGACGGGCTTCGAGAAGGCGAGGGGGGAGATAGTGGTCACCCTCGACGCCGACCTGACCTACCCCCCGGAGGAGATTCCGAGGCTCGTGGAGAGGCTCAGGAGGGAGGGCCTGGACTTCCTGAACACCTATAGGCTCCACAGGAGGAGGTCCTTCACCCTCATCAACTACTTCGGAAACCTGATGCTGACGGCCCTCATGAACCTCCTCTTCAGGACCCCCTTCAGGGACTCCCAGTCGGGGATGTGGGTTCTGAGGAGGGAGGTGCTGGAGAGGCTCAGGCTCACCTCCGACGGCATGTCCTTCTCGGAGGAGATCAAGATCGAGGCCTGGAGGGCGGGCCTCAGGGTGGGCGAGGAGCCCATAGCCTACTCCAGAAGGGTGGGGGAGAGGAAGCTGAACGTGCTCAGGGACGGCGTGGAGAACGCCCTTTTCCTGATCAAGAAGTTCCTTTCATGAGCAGCTTCTTCCTCTCCTTCGCGGTGTAGCCGGTGGCCAGCTCCACGAACCTGTTGTAGTCCCTCATGGCCGCCAGGAACTCCTCGTCATCGGCCTCCTGGTCCCTCCTCGTCTCAACCCTCAGGAAGACCCTGTTGTCCTTCCTCACGTAGGCGGCCCTGATCTCGGTTATCGGGTACCTGGAGGAGACGACCCACTCACCCTCCGGTGCGGCGTTCCCGAAGACCTCTTCCATGAGCTGCATGAGCCTCTCCCTGGTGGCCCTCTTCCAGAGCCTCCGCCGCACGGGGTAGTCCCTCACGCCCTGGGGAGGGTCAAGTTTAATTAAAATTGTAATTCTAACCCCAGGAAATGAGCGTCTGGCACGGGCGTTCCAGGAGAAAGCCAACGGGGGGCAAGTACCACCCCCACAGGAAGAGGAGGAAGTACGAGAGGGGCAGGCCCCCCACCATGACCAAGATTGGCAGCGTGAAGAGGGAGGTCATCAGGGTGAGGGGAGGAAACATCAAGGTGCGCCTGTACCGGATAGACTACGCAAACGTCTACGACCCAGGGAGCGGCAAGTACGTGAAGGCGAGGATAATCAGGGTTCTAGAGAACCCGGCAAACCCCCACTACGTCCAGAAGGGCATCATAACGAAGGGGGCCGTCCTCGAGACGGAGGTGGGCAGGGCCGTGGTCACGTCCAGGCCCGGCCAGCACGGGGTCGTCAACGCGAGGCTCCTCACGTGACGAAGGTCCTAGTCCTCTGGCCCGAGTACTTTGACTCCGAGCTCACCAGGTCCAGGGGGAGGAGGGTGCCGAGGCGCCTGGCCTCCCCCGGGGTCGGGGTTCAGGAGGTGGCCGAGGCCCTGAGGATCCTCGGCCTGAGGTACGAGGTCCAGGAGGCCGCCTACCCCAGGAACTGGTGGGAGCGCAGGGGCATGGTCCTCGTAGAGACGGACATGAAGAAGAGCGAACTCCTGCGCTCGGTCGCACAAACGATTAAAGAATTGAGAAAATCGAAGTAACATGCAGTGGTCGGTGCTCCCCCTCCTGGCGGGCCTGGTTGCCGTAGTGCTCATCTTCGGGGGGGCGCCGACCGTTTCGCCGCCCGCGGTTTCTGCTCCGACCACCCTGGTCGTCGTGGACCCGGACGGGAACATCCTCGACCCCCATGGACTCAGCGTGATGGAGCTCCTTGAGCGGGAGTACGGGGGTGACGTGGTAACGCCGTTCACCCCCCTGGCCACGCTGGTCCTTATGGACCAGGCCGATGCCTACGCCTCCGAGATGGTCGACTGGACCGCCGCCTTATCGAACCTCTCCAGGGAGGTCGAGGGGGCCAGCCTGGCCGCCACCCTCATCGCGGGTACCTCGGACCCCCGTTGCGTTGACCTCCCCTCCGAGTTGGCGGCAATAGGCCTTTGGAAGGACGCGGAGCTCCTGCTCAAGGTAAATCCGGAGTACGCCCCCCAGGTCCTCGGCCTGGTGGGGGAGCTCAAGATGGATGGCGTGGACTCGGATGACACCTTCATGGAGATCTCGGTCCGCGGCGAGTGGGACGCCGTCGGGCTGGTCGTCTCATCGAGGGGTGCCCTTCTTAGGGTGCTGTGGATCCTGGAAAACAGGACGGAGAGCGCACTGTTCTCGCTGGAGCAGGGCCTCGGCGATCCCACCGAACTCTCCTCCATGCTCTCGGAAGGCCTCAACTCCACCCTGGTAGGGAGGGTGGAAAATGCCACCGCGGCCGCAGGGATCGGGGACCTCTCGGGCGTCAGGAGGAACCTCACAGGTCTGGGGGGACTTCTCACGGATGCCTCCCCTTACCTCGTCTCCCTCACCAACTACAGCTCCACGGTCACGGAGCTCGTCTCCGAGCTGGGGATCCTGAATCTCACGCTTAACGCCGTTTGGGAGGCGTCCAGCCTCCTGGACTCCGGGCGGACGGAGGAGGCCTTGAGAATTCTGGAGGATCTCGAAGCCGGATTGGTCGGGTTGGAGGCGCATCTGTCTACCCAGGCCGGGCTCGGGGGGGCCGAGGTGCGGCTCGCATCCCTAGCACCCCACGTTTCCCCGTCCCCGCTCCTCTCGCTCCTACTGGCGAACTGGTCAGTGTCGGCCGCCGGGGCAGCGCAACCCCTCTCCGGTCTCGAGGGCGACCAGTCCCCCCTCTCCGGGGCCTTCCTCGTCATAGGGGAACTGGACGAGTTCGAGCCCTGGACGATGCACCCCATGCAGCCGTCGATCGAGGATGCTGAGTCCTTCCTCCTGCGGGACCCAACCAGGGCGTTGGGGATTTGCTCCCGGGTCCTCGAGGCCGGCACTCCCGGGATCAGACGGGGCCTGGAGATCGCGTTGAGGGAGGAAGGCATGCTGAACGATATCTACGCGAGCGCCGGATCGGTCTTGAACATCATTGCGGACACGACGCTCGGGAGGAAGCTCGGATTGATCAAAGCGTGGTCGACGGCGCAGAAGTTCAGACTTAGGGGGATCGAGGAGGAGTTCTCCCTGCTAGCCGGAATGGGCGGGGAGCTGGACCGGCTCGGTGCCTGGCTGCGCCAATCCCTCTTCGGAGGTATAGGTCTGAGCTTCGCCGCCGGCGCCATCTTCCTTGCGGAGGACCACGTGGAGGAGGTCGTCGAAACGCTCGAGGGCGAGGGATTCGAGGTGGAACTAGTGGGCCCGGAAACCGTGTCTCAGGACCTCCTCTCCAGCTGCTTGAGGATCATATTATATTCGACGATAATTTCCCTCCTCTCCACCCTGCTATACTCTTTCCGCTCCACGTCATCGCTGAGGATCTCGCTCCTCGCGTCGCTCGTCCCGCCCTCTGCCTCATACGGGGCGCTGAGGCTCGGTAGGCCGGGCGTTCTCGAGGCCTCCTTCATGTACCCATCGCTGTTGGCCGTTTCCTCTGTCCTCACCCTGTTGACCATCCAGGCCGTTACGGAGAGGCTGAACAGCGGGTTCGGGAGGAGGGAGGCCCTGAGGGCCATCCTGCTAAGGCCGGGGGTCTGGCACGTTTCGGTGCTATCCGCCGCCGTCCTGGGGATCTCGTCCCCGCTGTACCTCTTCGCGGTCCTGCTGACGGCCCTGCTCATTCTGGCCCTACCCGTGCCCGGGTTCCTCCTCGCGGGCGGGGGGCGAAGGAGGATTCCCCCTGCGACACCCAGGGGGCCGCTCGTCCGCCTGACAGTCCTGTGCTACAGGAACAGGTTCTTGGCCCTGGTCATTCTGGCTCTCCTCCTGTTGCCCGTCATCTGGGTTGGCCCTCAGCCGGGCTCGCTGGACTACCTGCCGCGCGGCTCCGCCACCGCGAGGGCGTTGGACGTCCTCCTTCGGCAGGCCTCGGTACCCGGTCCGGCTGTGCTGGGTAGGTCACCGCCGGAGGAGGGGGGCTTCCTCAACCTCACCCCGATCCTGGCCCTCCGGGGTGGGGAGGTCGGGCACAGATCCTACGCCTTCTTCCGGGGTCTCGGGGAGGGCTGGTTGGGCACGGCCGTGCTGGGGGGCGCCCCCGATCCGGGTCCCAGCGAGCTATGGGTCATCATTCTCATGCTTGTCCCGCTCGTGCTGGCTGTGAGGAAAGTCGGCCTCATGCCTTCCCTCCTCATTTTCCCCCTATCCCTAGCAACGGTGGGAGTCCTTGGACTGTTCGGCATTCCGGCGCCCCCAACCACGCCATTTTTGGCCCCCATGTCCGTGCTGGCGATCCTGGTGGGATGGGCGGAGCTGGGGGCAGGGGGCGGTCACCCCCTGGACTTCAAGAAGAGGCTCACGTGGAGGTTCCAGGCTCTCGCCCCTGCGGCCTTCGCGTCCCTTCTCCCGCTGGCCGCTTTGGCCGTTTTCCAGGGAGTGGCGGGCCTGTCCGCCGCGTTATCCTCGTTCCTCGCCGCCGTGTCGGCCCTGCCAGCCTTTTCCGCCCTTTCCTCCTTCTCGGCGGGAAATCATTAATACTCATTTGGCATGAGGGAACGGGGGCCGTAGGGTAGCTTGGACATCCTTTCGGCTTCGGGAGCCGGAGACCCGGGTTCAAATCCCGGCGGCCCCATGTAGCAACATCTTTATTACGCCCTCTTCATTGGGCCTCGTCAGGATCAGGTGATGAGAATGGCGTACGATCCAACCTCCACGAAGTACCTAATCAAGGCCAGATTCACGGCCGATGGGGTTGTCGAGGTCCCCGACGTGATAGGGGCCATATTCGGGCAGGCCGAGGGGATTCTCGGCCCCAAGCTGAACATCAGGGATCTGTACAAGAGCGGAAGGATTGGGAGGATCGAGGTCCAGCTGGAGAGCAAGAAGGGCAAGACAGAGGGGAAGATCCTCATCCCATCGGGCCTCGAGGCCATCGAGACGGCCATCATCGCGGCGACGCTCGAGAGCGTGGACCGCATAGGGCCCTGTAAGGCGAAGGTCGTGGTCGAGAGCATCGAGGACGTCAGGACGGAGAAGAGGAAGAAGATCGCCAGCAGGGCCAAGGAGCTCTACAAGCAGATAGTGAAGAGCACGAGCGCCCAGGCGGAGGACATAATCAAGGAGGTCAAGAAGTCCCTCGAGGAGGAAGAGGTCATCCTCTACGGGGAGGACCGCCTGCCGGCCGGCCCTGACGTCCCCACCAGCGAGGACGTGATCGTGGTCGAGGGGAGGGCTGACGTCCTGAACCTCCTGAGGCACGGCATCAGGAACGCCATTGCCGTCGAGGGCACCAACGTGCCCAAGACCATAGTGGAGCTGTCGAAGCGGAAGACCGTGACGGTCTTCGTCGACGGGGACAGGGGAGGCGAGCTCCTGCTGAAGGAGCTCCTCCAGGTGGCGGACGTGGACTACGTGGCGAGGGCCCCGGAGAACATGGAGGTCGAGAGCCTCACCTACAAGCAGATCCAGAAGGCGCTGAGGGACAAGGTTCCCGCCGAGCAGGTCAGGGAGCAGCTCTTCGGGAAGAAGAAGGAGGTCAAGCACAGGGCCGCAAAGAAGGGAGCAGTCCTCCTCGGCGAGGACGGTAAGGAGATCGCCTCGGTCCCAGTCTCGGACCTCCACCAGGCCCTCTCCTCCGCGAAGGGCGTCAGGGAGATCGTGCTCGACGGCGTCCTGACGCAGCGCATCGTGGACCTCGCGCACCAGAAGGGGGTCAAGAAGATTAGGGCCGCCAAGATGGAGTCGGTCGTCAAGCTGCCTGCTGGTCTGGAAATCGAGATAGCTGAGGCGAAATAGAGATATTCATCCGCGGATTCCAACCGAGGGACCCGTAGTGTAGCCTGGACATCACAGGGGCCTCCGGAGCCCCTAACCCGGGTTCGAATCCCGGCGGGTCCGCCATCAGGAGTTCCCGACCAGGTTGTCCCCGTACTCCCCCGTCCTCACCAGGTAGATCTCGACCGTGCAACCGGAGAACTCGGGTGAGCCGGAGCCTAGGCCCACGTAACCCTCAACGTGCAGGGTCCTCGTCGACCCGTACCACTTGGCCACCGTTATGACCGGGTAGTCGACGCCGTGGTTGGGCCTAGAGGGGTCTAGGGCGCCATCGTTTTCGTCCACCCCGTCTGCCCCGAGGTCTATTCCCAGACCGGTGTTGTTGTAGATGCTGACCACGGAGACGGTGACGGAGTCGCCGAGGATGGAGATCCCGTTCCCGCCGTTTTCCCTGACGGTCACGAGGAACAGGCCGATCCCGGAGCCCTCGGCCCTGACGCCGTCGGAGGTGCAGTTTTCCACGAGGGTGTTGGATACCAGCCCTCCATCCCCCACCAGCAGGATACCCGTGGTCCCTCTGGTCACCATGGTCCAGGAGACGGTGTAGGAGTTGCCCGAGAGCCTAACGGCCACGTCCTCCGAGCCGAGTCTGGCGCCCTCCAGGAGGGTAGAGGGTCCCTGAGAGTCGAGTGCGTACCCCAGGACCGGCAGATAGGTGCCGTCGGGCCGGTAGCCCACGCTGATGTTCTGCATCCTGGCCCCGTCGCCGGAGACGAGGATCCCCGTTCCTGAGGTGTTTGAGATGGAGATTCCGTCAATCCTCGCGCCGCCGCCCAGGATCCTCAGGCCCGCCCATGGGTTGCCGCCGCAGTCGATCTCCACCTCCGGCACGTAGATGGAGCCTGTGGCCCCAAGCGGGTTCTCCAGGGTCCAGGTGCCGGGGGTGGGGTCGACGTCGTTGTGCAGCACGAGTTCGGTTCCGTCGTCCAGGATTGCGTCCATCTCCCTCATGGGCCTCACGGTCCACCAGCCGTCGTGCGGGGACCTGATCCTGCTCACGGACCTCTGTCCCCCCGAGAGGACGTTGGAGTTCTGGATGAACCTCCTGATGGTGCCCTGGGCGGCCGGCCACACCTCCTCCTCCGCCCCCAGGGAAACTGTGGGGTATGGGACGGCGTACTTGGCTATGGGAAGCACCGCACCCTGGGAGACGGCGATCCAGAAGACGTCCTCCGTCGTGTGCCTCGTGTTCCCCTCGCTGTCGCTGCCGTGGGTGTAGTCCTCTTCGACGGCGACGGTGAAGTAGGAGGAGGTGAGGGATCTCCTGCGGAGCTCCGAGTTATCAGGCCCGTCGTAGGAGCCGTAGGAGAGGACGAGGATGGGGGGGTTTGGGAAGGAGATGGGGAAGTTCACGGTCCTCCAGCCGTTCGCAATCCCCCTAACGTTGTCGTACGAGACGCCCCACTCCAGGAGGACCGTGTCCCCGCCCATGGTCGGGTAGTGCATGGCCCAGGAGCCGGAGGTGGAGTTCCTCTGGACGGCGATCAGGGCCACTACCTCCGCCACGGGCCTCTGATCCGCGTTGTCGTACTCCTCCTCCAGGGCCACCCGGAAGGCCCCGTCTGAGTCCCTGAGGTCCCTCAGCCTGCACTTGACGAACCTGTGCTGCTGGGAGACGTCGTTGGAGGTCATGGGCTGCGCGAAGACGATGGGGTCCGTGGGGAACCCGATCCAGGAGAGGTCGAAGGTGTCCCACGCGTTGGACACCTGTTTTCCCACGGTGCTCGTCGTGCTGTACTTCTCCGCCCAGATAACGATGCCGTTGACCGTCCAGTAGAGGCCCCTGTCCAGGGCCAGGTAGCCGAAGCTCTCGGACACGTGCCTGTTGTCCCTGTTCGAGGGCTCGACGATCCTCACGTCGAAGCCCTCGGGCCCTGGGTCCTTGATCCTGACCACCGAGGACTGCCCACCGGCCCTGGTGGGGAATTGCGCCACGATCACGGGGTCGGAGAAGGGGCCCGTGAGGGGGACATGGTCCCACGTCCAGGTAGAGGGGTCGTTGCCCACGTCCCCGCTGGCGATGGTGTTCGTGGTGGTTATGAGCCCCAGCTCCATGGGGTCCATGATGCCCATGTCGCTGGCAGGACCCAGGCGGCGATCCCCGTAGTACGCGTATATCGTCACGGTCCCCCCGGCCGGGATCTCCGGTACCCTGACCCAGACCACGCTCGTCCCCCCGGGGTTCCAGGACTGTATCCAGTATCCCAGCTCGCCGCCGCCCTCCAGGTAGAACCTCAGGTCGGACCCATCGGGCTCCAGGTGATCGTAGGGGAACGAAGGCCCCAGCTCCAGCCTGATTTGGAAGTCGCGCAGATCCGAAGCACCGGGGTTGTATACCGTGATGGGTATCCTGTACCTCTCCCCTTCGAAGTAGTCGGAGCTGCTGGAGATGAGGTCGAAGGAAAAGCCGAACTCTATCGGGGGTATGGGGGAGCCATCGTAGTACACGACGCTCAGGTGCTCGTAGCGGTTTTGGGACGGAATCGGTGTGGTGTTGAAGAAGTCGGAAGCGTCGGGGTCCAGGCCCCCGTACACTGGGCCGGACTCGAAGTTCGAGGAGCTCTCGTTCCACGTCACACCGAAGGTCTGCTCGGCCCAGGAGTCGTAGTACGTGTAACCGGGGTTCAGGGGGTCGCTCGGGTAGACGTCCCTTGAGTTCACAACCACGAAGTATATCCCCTCTTCGGAGGGGGCGTAGAGGAAGGTCCCGTCCCCGGCCGTCCGTCCCTCGTCGACCAGGATATCCCCGTCGTCCAGGACATGGTCGCCGTCATCCCGGTAGATCCTGTACCTCACGCCCCCCTTCGGGACGTCCTCGGACGGGTCATAGTGCTTACCCAGATTCCCCTTGTCCTCGAAGACGAGACCGGAGATCGAGGGACCGAGGACCCTGAACGAGAGGGAACACGCGTTGTAGTAGTTATCCCCGTTTACGGGCTCCGCGGGCCTCCCCCTCCTGTGGATGAGGCCGTCCATTGAGGGGCCTATGGTGGAGGAGGAGCAGTCCAAGGACTTCGCTACGATGGTCCAGACCCCGGGCGGGTCGGAGGGCCGGACCTGGTACGCTTGGAGGTTCGTGTAGACGCCGTCCCCCGCCACCGCATCCCCGTGGGTTCCGTCGTCGTAGAGGGTGGCGGTGGCCACGTACACCATGCCCGGGGCGTAGATCTCCGCCACCGCCGAGCAGGTCGGGAAGGCCTCGGACCTTACGTAGACTCCCACGTAGTCCCCCTGCTGGAGCTCATCATCCTCGAGCCAGCCATCCACCGCGAAGCCCTCGGACCTCCCAGCGTCTGCCACGAAGACGGATCCGGTGACGAGGACGGAATCGACGTACACCCAACTCTTGTAGGAATCGTCGGAGAAGCAGTGCAGGAGGATGAACAGGCGTATCGTCGTGCCAGCGTACGGCGATAGGTCCACTGTTACCTCGAGCCAGCCGGAGGAGGCGTATGTCCCGTAGTCCGTGCCCGGATTTGGGTTGTAGTGGTCCACGACCGTGGCGAGGGTGTTGTTGGACGTGTCCCTGAGCTCTATGCTCAGGTAGTCGTAATCCGCCGAGTCCCAGGAATGCATGTTGTAGTGCAGCACTAGGTAGCCGCCCGAACCGGGGACCGCGAAGTCCCTGTAGGCCCAGAGCTCGTTGGTTCCGCCGTCCTCCGGGAAGTCCCTGTAGCCCATGAGGAGCGAGAACTCTCCCGCGTATGGGTAGCCCGGATCCGTTATGGTCCCCGGGGTACCGTATGCGTCGTCGACCGTGTACGGGCCCGGGGGCGAGGCCTCTAACTGGCCGTTGGGGGCGTTGTCCGCGCCCAGGATCCAGGAGGAGGCGTCGCCCCTCTCGAGGCCCCAGTTCGGCCACCCCCAGTACTGGTCCTTGTCCCCGTTTTCCTCTATGTCCCAGTAGAGGTAGTAGGTCCCGGCACCCGGCAGGTCGCTCGCGTTAACCCTCACCAGGAGGCTCTGGTTTCTCCAGAAGATCTCCGACTCGCAGGGAATGGGGGACCCCGTGGGGTCCACGAGCCTCGCCGAGCCGTTCTCAGGCGTTCCGACTATCGACAGGTTCTCGAATGAGGATGAGAGGTTAAGCCAGATGAGTGTCTGTTCCTCGCCTGGTGACAGCTCTATGGGGACCCTGTAGTGCCAGCCGGGGTTCCACCACCCCGGATCGGAGGAGAGCTGCACCGGGGCTCGCTCCGCGAGACGGTATCCGCCCCTAGGGTCGGCCACCACGGCGTCGGGGCCGAACTCCGAAGAGCCGTGGGATGGGTGGATGGTCATGCCCGCGATCAGCGAGCCCTCATCCAGGGGGACCGATTCCGGTATGGCCAGGTCCGCCGCGAAGCCCCCCGAAGCGTCAACGGTGGCGTTTCCCAGGAAGAGGAAGCCCTCTCCGTAACCCCCCTCCACCCTCACCGAGACGTTGAGGGATGTCTGGCCGAGCTGGATTGCCATGAGACCCCCCACGGCAAGCAGTATCAGGAGGATCCTCCTCAGGGCAGGATCACCCCCCTGTCCCAGAGCTCCTCGAGCACGTTCAGGAGGGCCTTCCTGAGGTACGATGCCTCCCTAGGGTCGGTTGCGCTCTTCCTCGCATACCTGATGGCGTCCCTGACCACGTCCATGTCCGTCTCGTAGATCTTGAAGGTGAAGTCCAGGAGGCCCTTCCTGAGCCTCCTGTCTGAGATCCAAACCTCCCTTCCGGAGGACATCCTCACCAGGATTGCGCCGGGCCGGGAGTCCAGGACCGTCCCCAGCACCTCCCCCGTCCCTTCCCTGACAAGCCTCCTCTGGATCACCTACCCACCTCCGGGATCAGGTAGAGCTTAGCGATCCTGGCCAGCTGCTCGACGACGAGCCCCAGGAGCGCGGCGGAGACCGCGATGAAGAGGATGTTTTTGGGACAGGGACGGAGGAGGCCCATGGAGAAGCCCAGTGAGAGGAAGAGGGAGCTCGAGAATGCGAAGGATGCCAAGGTAGGCCTGTTGCCTAGGGCCACCAGTATGCCGAGCAGGGGGGAGATGAGGGAGAGGATGGGATGCAGGGATCCCAGGATGACGCCGTTCAGGACCATACCGGCGACGAGGTACCGATCCCCGCCGTGGAAGACGACCCTGTGTGGGCCGCTGAGTACCCGCCTGCTCAGTCTCGCGTGGAGTAGGAGCTGGACACCCGCGTAGGCGAGATACAGGAAGTAGACGATGCCCGAGAGGAGGATGGAGGATAGTAGGTCGAGGACGACGATCCCGGTCGGCTGGGGAACGCTGCTCAGGACTCCCAGGATGACCCCCCTTGGGATCAGCAGCCAGCCGAATGAGCTGTAGACCACGTCCACGCTGTGGCTCCGCAGCTGTACGTAGCTCCCCGGGAGGAGAATGCCCATCTCCCGCGGTGCGCCTTCGGACAGGACCACGTAGCGCAGGGGGAGGATCGTGTTGTTTATGATGTAGTAAGTGTGCTCCCCGATCCTGCCCCTCCCTATGGTCATGTGTCCGAGGACTGCCAGGGAGAAGAACAGGACGAGGGAGTAGAGGAAAATCCTCTTCGGCGCGAGGAAGGATCTCTGCACGCTGCGGTCCGGGGGGACGAGGAGGAGGGCGAGGAGCAGGACCAGCGTAATCCTGAATGGGAGGCCGTTTAGCAGGAACGCCCCCACCCTGGGGATCTTAACCGGGTGCCCCGAGACTACGGGCACGAGGCCGAGGTAGAGGTCCTTGTCTATGGGCGGCATCACCGGCCCGGGCCTAACCTGGTCCAGGTACTCCTCGTTGTCGCCCTTGGTTAGGAGTCTCCCATCCTCCAGCCTCCCAACGACCCTGTGCGCGACGGCGACCCCGTTATTTGGATCCCTGAAGACGACGATGTCCCCCTTCTGAACCCTCTCGAAGGGAACCTTGAGGACGAGCACCAGGTCCCCCCGGTGGAGCGTTGGTTCCATGGAACTGGAGGAAATGACCCCAAAGGGGGACCTAGAA
>Ga0256842_1000572_pt1 | contig 32490 bp, 21 predicted proteins | sample 4559240metaG_FD_185973 | JGI IMG/M metagenome (GOLD analysis project Ga0256842, IMG submission 185973) | Hydrothermal vent microbial communities from Guaymas Basin, Mexico - 4559-240 | ecosystem: Environmental > Aquatic > Marine > Hydrothermal vents | place: Mexico: Guaymas Basin | collected... | reverse complement strand
TCCATTTGTAAAGTTGAAAAAATTTTGCGTGCCCGTTTGAAAAGGCGCCAATAAAAAATGTAACTGTTGCAACAAGTCGCTCAACACGGAATTTGACACACGGGGCATGAATTCGGCAGTGAGAAAGCCGGCGGCAAGTGAAAGTTTTTTGGCGCGTGGCACATCCGGTTAGCTCAATCGTTCTTCCGGCCAAAGGCAACCGAACGTATGGCATTTTCCACCGGATTATTATCGATTTTATAAAGCCCGTCTTCTACTTAGCGCTTTAAATACGGCCAATGATGCGTCATGTAGCTTATCGCCTTGCCTATTGTACTTTTCGGTGAGAGCCAATACAATATTTCCTGTGCTAATCATTTTTGTAAACGTGTTTGGAGTCTATATCAGTGGCAATCATTTTAGAGCCGGAATTGGGCTTGGTGAATAGACGGCTGCTTAATGATTTACTCTGATTTATTTATTACAAATTAGCTTTATCTGTACATAAAATTCTGGCTTTTGCACGATTCTATTCTCCACCAAGGAGAAATGTTCCACAAAACGGTCAATTAGCAATTCCTTTCAAAGAGTGGATATAAAGTTTTAAGGGACATTATGCTAATCTAATTTTTTTTTGATTTTTTATTTTTGTATAATTAGATTAACAATACATAAAGTCATAAGATGATATTACAATTTGGCGAGGATTATGAAAAATTTTATTGCACCTATAAATAAGAAGACACTCTCTGACAACATTGCACAAAGAATCAAAGATTTTATTGTAGCTCACGATTATCAAATTGGAGATCGTTTACCTACAACTGCGGAATTGGCCAAAAGTTTTGGGGTAGGGCAGCCCACAATACGTGAAGCTTTTAAAAGGCTTCAAGCTGTTGGGGCAGTTACGGTAAAGCATGGTTCCGGTATTTTTGTCGGAGATCAGATAAACAGTCTTTTTTTACCTAATCCAATTATGAGTGATGAGCCTCCCACTAAAAAATTATTACTTGATCTTATCGAAGCCAGGATTCCCATAGAAATTCAGGCTATAGCTTTAGCCGTTGAAAATGCTTCTGTTGAAAATTTTACTAGGATGGAAGAATTGTTAAAAAAGGCTGAAGAATACATGAACGATGATGATGAGTTAAACAAAATTAATATCTCTTTCCATAAAGAGATATCTTTAGCTTCTGGAAACTATGTTCTTTATCAAATTTTAAGTGTTTTAAATAATCTTTTTATTGAAGAACAACGATTGCTAATTGATATCTATATGTCAAAAAAAGATGATCATCATCAGCATGTAAGTATTCTAAATGTCCTAAAAAAAAGAAATAAAAAGAAGGCCACTGAGTTGATGCGTGCGCATCTTGAAAGTGTTCGTCAGGCAATTCTAAAATGGAATCCTGAAGAAGTTAGTTTAAAATCAAATTCTGGCTTTTGATTTTATTGATATGAATATATTACCGTTATTTTTCAGAGGAAAGTTTTATGAAAACTTTAATACCTCGAGTGATGGTGTTGTTTGTATTTTTCGAGATATTAAACATTTCAGTAGCTCAGGCGGGAGTTACTGGTAAAATAATAGGAAAAGTTGTAGATAAAAACTCAGGAGAGGCGCTTCCTGGTGTTAATGTTTATTTTGAAGAATTACAATTAGGTGCAGCTACTGATGAGAACGGGATGTACCTTATCTTAGAAGTTCCTCCCGGTACTTATACATTACATTTTTCCATGATTGGTTATAAAAATACAGTTGTTAAAAATGTCCATGTAAACGTTGATCATACCACTAAAGTTAATGTACAACTTGAGCAAGAAACGCTTAATTTGAATGAGACAATTATTGTTACAGCAAAAAGGCCAATCATTCAAAAAGATGTTACATCTAGTACTCAGTTTGTTGGCGAGCAACAATTAATTCAATTACCGGTTACCGATGCAAAAGAAGGTATTTTTCTGCAAGCAGGCATTTTCTTTAATCCCATACCCGTGGCTAGTGGATTTAATTCTGCCGGACGCGGCGAAGCCAGATATTCTGTACGTGGAGGTAGCCAAGATCAGGTAAAATGGTTCATCAATGGCATACGTACATCAGCTTCTGTAGCAGGGCGCGCCGACTGGGGGGGCTCTTTTACTGATGTTAATTTAGATGCCGTTAAAGAAGTTCAGGTAATTACTGGTGGATTTAATGCCGAATACGGCGAAGCGCAGTCTGGAATTGTTAATGTAATTACAAAAGAAGGAGGTCAAAAGTTTAGCGTCTCGGTAGATTACATGTATGGTTTGCCGGGTAAACATCATTTTGGTAATTATTTGTATGATCGAAAAACTCAGAAAGAATTTATTGATCATACTTTAGCAAACGGCAAGCTCGATACGACCTGGTGGACACCTTATCGCCGTAAACAAATTTATGATTATCGGAAAATACCGGATCATGTTCTTAATTTGAGCTTTGGCGGGCATCTTTTTAAAATTAATGGTAGATTGCTTAAGTTTTTTATTTCTTCTCAATTTAAAAAGAAAGCCTATGATTTACCACATCCTAGAAATACACGCAATCTGATTAATATAATGGGTAATATCTCATACCGGATATTGCCCCAAATGAAATTGCGGTTAAGTGGAATATACAGCCATGACGCCCACAGTACTTGGAACCAATGGGGCGATTTCGCTCTTGAGGCAAAGTACTACCGAGGCTGGGGTACACTTTTGGATAAATATACCTATAATTTAGCATTGCATTTAAATCATACTCTTACATCCAAATTATTTTATGAATTAAAGATGAGTTATTTTATGGTTGATTTCAAAGAAGGGCCGAGTAAATATACGGTTTTAGGTAAAAGTGAAACCAGAGATATTTGGGGCTTTCAATATTATGAAGGCCTTAAAGACGAAGGTTTTCATAAATACGCGCCTATCATCAAAAATCATAAGCTTTCCGGTGATCTATCATTAATGGGTAATTTAAACTGGCAGTTTGACAAAAGTAATTTGGCGAAAACTGGATTTGAATTGCATTACAATATTGTTGCTGATAAAGGTAGCTGGCGTTTTCCTTCTTATACCGTTGAACCAGATCTGTGGATAAACCGAGGCCTTGGCGAAACGTTTAATCCTATTCAATTTGCTGCTTTTTTGCAGGATAAAATGGAATTTGAAAGCATGATTTTGAACATTGGTTTGCGTTACGACTATTTTTATCCTAACTATAACTGGTTTAAATTTAATCCTTTATTCAATCTGTCTGTTGACCAGAACTATGATGCGTCGCTGGATCCAGATGGGGATCAGGTGGATGCAAACGGGCATGTAAAATATGCCTATGAAAATGTATTAAAACAACCGAGAGGACCGGCTAAATCGTATCAGATGCTCAGTCCTCGTCTCGGCGTTTCTTTTCCGATTTCCGAAAAAACGTTGATGCACTTCAATTATGGCCATTTTTATCAAATGCCTCCTATGGATGAAATGTTTGAATTCAATTACTTTAGGCCAGAGTATATAGTAGAGAATATTATTGCTGAACGAAAGAAGGCAGAAAAAGAAAATCGAACTCCACGTCATATTCCTTCCAATGATGGTGATCCTGAACGGGTGGTAGCTTATACGGTTGAACCTTTACGGCCGCAAAAAACAATTATGTTTGAAGTGGGTATTAAACATAATTTTGCCAATTTTGCAGTATTGGATGTTACGGCTTATTATAAGGATCAATTTGACCAAACGGATGAACGCATTGGACTTTTCGACCGCAAGGTTTTTGGTTATGATCCCTTTAGAGAAATGATTACGCCAAATACCTTTTATACAGCGTATTTTCCTGGAGATTATGGCGATTCGCGAGGATTTGAAGTAAATATGCGTACTCTCTTCAGTCGTTATTTTTCAATAAATTTGAATTACACCTTTTCCAGAGCTGTGCAGGGAAGGGCTTCTCCGGCGCAAGTTAAAATTGATAAAGATGGGAATATGTCGTATGTCTGGGATACGGAAGTCAATAAACGCATTCCAACGGAAAAGGGGTTTAGCCGTCCGCATATTTTGCGAGTTAATTTATTCTTTAATTATCCTAAAAAGTTAACCGATACTTTTACAGATATTATTTTTGAAGAAACAAAAATTAGCCTGATGTACCGTTACGTTAGCGGACAGGCGTTTACTTATCTTAAGCCAAATGATCCTCCTGATACGTATGATAATTATCGCTATCCAGGTTCGCACACTGTTGATTTAAAAATGGAAAAAGTAATTAACTTGGGTAAAAACCATGGAATAGGATTATATACCAAAATTACGAATTTATTAAATGCAAAAAATTTGCGTTCCATCGGCGACCGCTTTTTTATGGATCCCAATCTGGTCAGAGGGCAATATGTAAAAACGGGTAAACCGGCCAAAGTGGATTTAATAGGCAGGGATATCAGTTGGCAAACTTATTATGAACCGCGCCGTTTTTATTTTGGTGTTAGATACTTTTTTAACTAATTATGCAAGAAATAATAGTAAATTAAAATTTTTACTAAAAGTGGGAATAAAATAAATGGGATGGCCACAAAAAATTGCAATAAACATTTTGTTAAGTGTAGTTATTATTAGTGCAGCTGCGGCACAAATTCGTAATGCGCATTTCAAAATTCACGATCGTGGAAATTTGTGGGAAACAATGAAAGACGACGGCACCATAGGCGCGCCTAATGCTATGGACCGCTACCAAACTTATCCAAGTATGGATTGGCCTGGAGGGCCTCATGAATTAAGAAAGGATGAACAACGCTCATATATGGTTGCCGCCGGAGTTTGGATTGGAGGGCGACATGCAGGGGGAAATTTGTTTTTTACCGAAAATGGTCCTTTTGATCGAGTTGATAGGGGAGTATTTAAAGAAATTACAAAAAAAGAGAATTTTATAGACAGCCCAACTTATAATCCCAATGAAGCGGAACAATTAATAACGGCAGAGTGGATCACAACAGAAAATATTCGTTGCCGTCGTCTAAGCCGAAGTTGGAGTTTTAGAGGGTTAAATAATTTTATCATATTAGAATACACATTCACGAACAATAATCCTAATTCAGTAAGCGATGTTTATTTTGGGTTTCCCGCCCTAATAAGGCCCAATTACCAAGATTTTGTTGTCCACAACGGTTGGGGTGATTCCGAAGACCGTGCAGATGATATGGTCGGTTACGATTCATCTCGGGCTCTGCTTTATGCATTTGACAGTACTGCGATTGGAGGTTATGATTGGGATGTCGGCGACTTTTGGCAGCAAGAGGGCGAACTTCGGGCACCTGGTTATGCTGGGATCTCATTACTCTATGCCGATCCAGCATCGAATGGTAAAAAGCAGCCGGCAACAGTGTTTTATGCCCAATTGCTCGGGAATAGTTCTCATTTTACTTTAAGCAGTTCATCAGAAACTCAATTATATGATATTTTATCTGGCAGGGATAAATCTTTACAACTTAATTCGAGAAAACCGATTGTTCCTTTTATGCTGTTAGGTTGCGGACCTTATACAATTCAGCCCCATGATTCGGTTAAAATAGTGATGGTAGAAGCGGTAAATGGCGTTCCTCTGGAAAAAACATTTACAGATTTGGAGCATTACCGTGATACCCAAAAAATATTGCCAGCCGGTTTGGATTCTTTAAAAAATAGTGTAGATAGAGCCCGTAAATTATTTAATGAAAATTATCATCTTCCCTCAGTTCCTCCCCCTTCGCCCAAAATTGAAATTATTCCAAATCCCGTTACACAAACTATTACTTTATCATGGGATCCTTTAGAACAAAATTGGGTGAATCCTATAAGTGGGAAAAGTGATATTAAAGAATATATTATTTATCGAAGTGAGCATTCTTTCGCCGGCCCGTATGTAAAGGTACGTCGACGCACTCAAATAAGGGTTAATGAAAGCTCTGACAGAGAGAAATGGTTTAAAGCAGATTTAAACAAATGGGTTTACGAGGATAAAGTTGGTTTAGGAGTCAGTTATTTTTATGCGGTAACTACACGGGATAGTGCAGGCCGAGAAAGTTGGTTGACAAACAGAAATGAAGAAGCCATTCGGGCTACCAGAAATCCGGCGGAAAATACTTTGCATGTTAAAGTTTTCCCCAACCCTTTCCGAGAAGTTTCTGGCTTTCCAACTACCGGCGATGAGAATCTCATTATTTGGACGAATTTACCTTCTGTTTGTGACATTAAAATTTATACTTCCAGTGGTGAATTAGTCCGTACGTTGCATCATAATAATCCTGACTCTGGGGAAGAAGTCTGGGATCAGTTAACTGACTCACGTCAGCGCACTGCTCCGGGTATATATTTTTGGACAGTAAAATCTGATGTAGGTAGTGCCAAAGGCTCTTTGCTTTTAATAAAATAGAGGAAAATGTTGAATGAAAAAAAATTTGTTGCGATACATTTTGCCGGTTTTGTTTTTAATTCTGCAGCCGGTCAACGCACAATTTAATTACGGATTCAAATTTTCAAAAGCCGGTTCCGCTGGCCTGCAATTTCTTAAAATAGGTGTTGGTGCTCGTGAATGCGCCATGGGCGAAGCAGCAACAGCCGATTACAAAGACGTTAATGCTCTCTTTTGGAATGTCGCTGGATTGGCTTATGTCCAGAAGAAAGAAATCAGTTTTACCCATAGTAATTGGCTGGTTAACAGTCAACATTATGCGGCCGTGGCCGCTATACCTTTTAAGCAGTTTGTTGTTGCGCTTAGTTTTGTGACCTTAGCGATTGACGATTTTGAAGAAACAACTGTCTTAAAGCCTGATGGTACGGGGCAAATGGTAAGCGCTTATGATTTTTTGATTGGTTTGGCTTTTTCGCGGCGCTTTACGCAAAAACTTTCCATTGGTGGGCAAATTAAATTTGTACAAGAAAAATTAGATACCTATTCAGCAAATAATATTTTATTTGATATTGGCACCCTCTACGAAACCGGATTTCGGAATTTGCGATTAGCCTTTAGCTTTCAACATTTTGGCCCGGATATGCGTATAACCCGCCAAAAATTTCGGACGCCGTTAATTTTTAGGATTGGGGCTGCGGACAAAATTTTTGACAATGAAAAATTTCGTTTAACGACTGGAATAGATCTTGTACATCCTACGGATAATAATGAATGGATAAATGCTGGAGTGGAATTTACATTTTTAAAAGCAGTTAGTTTACGTGGCGGCTACCGCTATAACCGAGATGAAGGGAGAGTTACCTTTGGCGCAGGATTTGTGCTCAACCGGTCGTTTGCGGATTTTAAAATTGATTATGCTTTTATGCCCTTTGGAGATATCTTTAATGAAATTCACAGGTTCTCAGTTGGTATGGCTTTTTAAAAAAGCAGCTATAGCAGCAGGAATTATTTTAATTATATTACTTTTATTTTGGCCAGTGTCTAAACAAAATATGGATGGGAAGATTCATCTGCGTTACTGGTATGCAACTGGTCAAAAGGAAGAAATTCCATACCATGTTAAGTTATTCAATCAAACACATGACAGCATTGTAGTAAAAGCAGTGCCCATTCCATGGCAAGAATCAGAAAAAAAAGTTTTGACTGCAGTGTTGAGCGGTAATCCTCCAGATATTGTGGACCAATTTGTTCCGGTGGTAAAATGGGCTTCGCGGCTGGCGCTTATACCTCTGGATTCTTTTATTATAAAGGATCATTTTGATACCAGCGTTATTTTTCCGGCTTTATTGCGGGAAATGAAATACGATGGACGGATATTTGCTTTGCCCACTGCAACCGTATCGTATGCTTTATTCTATAATAAAAAATTGTTTCGTCAAGCAGGACTCGATCCCCAGAAGCCACCGCGCACTTGGAACGAAGTAAAAGAGTATTCTAAGCGACTGTTAAAGAAAGATAGAGATGGCCATATTACACAAATGGGCTTTATTTTTTATCTGGGCCGTAAATTAACCGCATCGCAGCAAACTAATGAACCGGCTTTATTGATGGCATGGGAAAAAGGCGTTTCTTTCATTAATAAGAGGGGAGATAAAATAAATTTGGTCAACAAAGAAATGATAGAAATAATAAAATGGATATTAGAAGCGCAAAAAGATTATTCTTTAAACGATCTGCTTTCTTTTACGGCAGGATTTGGTTATGGTGATCAACATGCCTTTATATCAGAGAAGGTGGCAATGATGGTATTGGGTTGTAACTTTCCCGATAACATTGCCCGCTATGCTCCTGATTTGGATTATGGTGTAGCAATAATTCCAACTTTTGAAGGATGTCCGACCGCCTCACCATCGGGAAGCTGGTGGATGGGCATTCCAAGAGGGGCAAAAAATGCACAAGCGGCCTGGCAGTTTATTAAATATGCCACAGATAAAAATGTACAGTTAAAAAGTATCAAAGCAATGGATGAAAGTTTATTTCCGGCTAACCGACTTGCTGCCAATGATCCGTCATTTCTGACAAGCAAAGCAAATAAAATTTTTTTGAAAGAGATTGAATTTGCTCATTCGCAATCTATTGTGCCATTGGCACACGATGTTTTTTGGCGCGAGTTTTACAGCGCGCTCGAAAGGATCATGTTTGGAAAACAATCACCAGCAGCATCGCTCGGTCAGGCGCAGCAAATCATTCAGCAGGAGCTTAATCAGGCCATTAATTACGATCACTATGTCCGGGAACATATCCATTTTCCGGGAGCCGGCTAATGAAAAACATTTTGAAAAAATCATTAAATAGAAAACAGACCATTGCCGGTTATTTGTTCATTTCACCATGGTTAATCGGTTTTCTTGTTTTTGGCTTATATCCCATCGTGATGTCTTTTTATTACAGCTTATGCCATTATGATGTTTTGCGCCTTCCTCAGTTTATGGGATTTAAAAATTATCAGCAATTATTAACAGCCGATCCTTATTTTTGGAAGAGCATCTGGAATACTTTTGTTTACACTGTTTTGCGTGTTCCATTGTGTATTATAGGTTCGCTATTGCTGGCCGTGCTAGTAAATAATACGGTGCACGGTATCCGTTGGTTCAGGACTGTTTATTTTATTCCTTCTATTGTAACTGGTGTCGTACTTTCGGTGTTGTGGATGTGGATGTTTAATCCCCAATATGGTTTAATTAATTCTTTCCTAAAAATATTCGGGATAAACGGGCCTCTTTGGTTAAATAGTCCTCACTGGTCAAAACCCTCCTTGGTTTTAATGGGGCTCTGGTCAATCGGAGGCGGTCGCATGCTTGTTTTTTTGGCGGCCTTGCAGGACATACCCAAACATTTGTATGAATCCGTAGAAATAGACGGCGGTGGCTGGTGGCAAAAATTTCGTCATGTAACATTGCCCATGCTTTCCCCTGTTATTTTTTTATGGACAGTTTTAGAAGTCATATTTTCTTTTCAGGTTTTTACCGAAGCGTATGTAATGACAAAAGGAGGGCCACTGGATTCGACTTTATTTTACAACCTTTATCTTTATTACAAAGCTTTTGATGATTTTCAGATGGGCTATGCTTCGGCTTTGGCCTGGTTGCTTTTGGTTATTACTTTGATCGTTACAATATTCCAATTTAAAATTGGCCAGAAATTGGTTTATTACGAAGGGGAAAAACGCTAAAGCAGGTAAACTATGAAATCAAATAAAAGAAAAACAGTAAAAATTTTTTTAATTTATATGAGCTTAATTTTTTTTGCCGTTGTGTTTATTATTCCTTTTTTGTGGATCTTATCAACATCATTAAAAGGGAGCGAACAAATATTTTCCATTCCGCCAGTGTGGATTCCAAAAGTTTTACATTGGGAAAACTATTCCAAAGTATTCGAAGCCATGCCTTTTTTAATTTATCTGAAAAATTCTGTATTCATTTCAGTTCTGACAATAATCGGCGTTGTTTTTTCCAGCTCTTTGGTCGCTTATGCCTTTGGGTGTTTGCAATGGCCTGGTCGGGATGTTTTATTTGTATTTGTTCTGGCTACTATGATGCTCCCCATGCAGGTTACCATGATTCCATTATTTGTACTGTTTAAACAATTAGGATGGCTAAATACTTATAAACCGCTCATCGTACCTTCGTTTTTTGGCGGGGGAGCGTTTAATATTTTCCTTTTACGTCAGTTCTTTTTGGGAATTCCACGAGATTTACTTGACGCCGCCCGCATCGATGGCAGTTCCGAATTCCGAATTTATTGGAGTGTTGTATTGCCTTTATCCCGACCTGCATTGGCTACAGTTGCTATTTTAACTTTTATGCTTAGCTGGAACGATTTTCTTGGCCCATTAATCTATCTATCGGATAAACTTAAAAGCACACTTGCATTGGGTCTGGCAATGTTTGTTGGACAACACCAAACCGAATGGGGAGTATTAATGGCCGCTTCGGTTTTAATGATGCTCCCGATGGTTTTGATTTTCTTTTTCTTCCAGAAATATTTCATTAAGGGATTTACAATGAGCGGACTTAAAGGTTAATTAGAGTGAAAAGATTTGTAAAAGGATATTTTAGAGAGAGTGGTGTATTAATGGTTGGTTCATTCAATTCTCAATAAAATTAATTTTAAAAGTTGAATAATTTTTGTTAGGACATGATGCAATTAAATTTGCAAAATCAGCCGCTTTTCAAAAAGGGGGAAGATGGTAAAAGTTTTCAGCGTTTACTGCTGAAAATAGAGAATTGCCCGGCTGGGCGCATTGAACTATTTGCAAAACTCGCTGATTACACATATAAAACAAAAATGCAATTAAAGGAACACCTCGTCTCTCATTATTTCTTTCTGCCGGAAATAAGGAAAGCGCAATCATGTACCATTACTTTGAAATCGAATGGGGCCTTAATCGGAAAGCAAACATTTATGCTTAACCCCTTAAAAAAATGGCGGGTGCACATCATCCATTTTTCGCATACCGATACCGGATATACCGATTTGCCCTCACGTATTATCCGCAATCACGGTCGCTTTTTAAAAAAGGTACTCGATTACTGCCGGGTCACCGATGCTTACCCGCATGACGCCCGGTTTCGCTGGAATATTGAAACAGGCTACCAGTTTAAAAACGGCTGGGAAAGGTTAAGTCCGGATCAGCAGCAGGAATTATTACGACGCATTAAGCAAGGGCGAATTGAGTTGACGCCGATTTTTTTAGGGCACAACAGTGAATTGTATGATCATGAACTGTTAGCGCGTTCGGTTCTGTGGGTCTCCGAATTTTGTCGTAAATATAATATACCTTTAAAAAGCGCTATGAATACGGATTTAACAGGGCAGCCATGGGCAATGGTTCAAATATTATCCGGGATAGGCGTTTCTTATTTAACAATGGCCGTCAATGAAACTAGGGGCTGGGCCCCTGCTGTTCCCAGGCCATTTTATTGGGAAGCACGAAACGGAAGCCGTGTCCTTGTTTGGAATAGCGATCCTAATAATGCTTACATCGAAGGCGCTACAATGGGGTTATGCGGCGATTATGAAATGGCTCTAAACAAACTGCCGCGATATCTACTTCGTTTTGAAAACGATCAATGCCCTTGGAATTCAATAAGTATGCGCACGGCCTGTGGTGCTGCGGATAATGCCGCTCCTGTAAAGAAAATCGCTGATTTGATTAAAGAATGGAATGAAAAATGGGAATTTCCTCACCTAATTTTTTCTACTAATGCTCGTTTTATGGAAGAACTCGAAAAAGAAGGTAGGGGCCAATTCCCTGTTTACAAACTGTCCTGGCCGGATTACTGGGTAGACCTTTTTGGTGCCGTAACTAGAGAAACGGGAATAGTAAGAATTGCCCAATCCGAGCTAAACAGTGCCGAAAAAATGACCGCGCTTATAGCTGTTACGAATAAAAAATTTTCATATCCCAAGCAAGAAATCGACGACGCGGTTTACAATTTGCATTTGGCGGGTGAACACGACTGGTGTGCAGCGCAAAGCGTAGGTCTGCCTGATAGTTTGCAATCAAAAGGGCAGTTCTATGAACAGGCGGCGTTTGCTTACCGAGCGGCAATTGGCACACAGGAAGTTTCTTATTTAGCTAAAAACGGACTGGCTGGCTGCATTAAAACCAAGTCCGGAAGTGCGGTTGTGTTTAATTCGCTTTCCTGGGAACGCAGTGATTTGGTTGAACTGAAAATTCCTAAAAAATATATTGCTAATCAATTTCCGCTGATTTTTGATGATAATGAGATCCCCTTAGCTTATCAGGAAATAGAAGCCGAAGCTTCTGCGCGCAGATTTATTTTTACAGCTAAAAAAGTACCCCCACTGGGATACCGGGTTTTCAGGATTGATTTAAGTGATAAACCTCCGGATTTTACTCCGCGGGTACTTAGCGGAAAGAATTTTTTGGAAAATCGTTTTTATCGTGTCGAATTGAACACGAACGGTACGGTCGCAAGTATTGTCGACAAGGAAACCGGTAGAGAACTGGTTAATAAAAATGTTGATGATGATTTTTATCAGATTATTTATGAAAAAACAATGGGCGGACGTCCGCCGGTTTCGATGGATGCCCTATGGGACGACAGCCGTCCTCGGAATATTGATCTCGATTTTATGAAATTTTCAAAAGAAATTTCACCGCCGCTTTTTCCTGACAGTCATACACGTTTTACAAGAAGCACCGTACAAAAGTGCAAGCGTCTCCCGGTTAAGGCTCAGTCGGTCTTTTCGGAACTAAAAACTCGTAGTTCACTAGCTGCCATAACCCGTCTGGATCGTTCCGTGATATTATATGATGATTTAAAACGAATCGATTTTAAAATGAATCTGGATAAAAGGGAAGTGCGGGAAGCGGAAGCGGTTTATTTGGCCTTCCCTTTTTTATTAGAGCATTTCCGGATTGAAATAGAAAATGCTTATTCCTTTTTTCAACCGGAGCTGGAACAATTGCCCGCTTCCTGTCGGGATTGGTACCTCATACAAAAGTGGTTACGTATTTTCAATACACAGTTTCAAGTTTTCTGGTCGGCTAAACAAGCGCCTCTGGTTCAACTGGGTGCCATCCAAAGCGGGAAATGGCTGAATACACTCGCAATTAAACAACCTTCTGTGTTCTCCTGGCTTTTCAATAACTATTGGTGGACAAATATTCCCGCTTCGCAAGGTGGTTGGAACTATCAGTTTGACTACTCTTTAAGCAGCGCCGCAGGCGATCGACGTTTGGATGCAGTACGTTTCGGTTGGAATTTTCATCAACCCCTGCAAAGCCGGTTCATTAGCGATGACCAGGAAGATGGCCCATTGCCAGAAGATTTTTTTAGCTTTTGCACCGTTAAAGATTCTAATGTAATTGTTACTGCCATAAAACTGGCGGAAGACGGCAATGGTCTTATTATGCGCATATTTGAAGTTGAAGGAAAAGAAACACAAACAACCCTTTTCTGGAATGGTCCGGCGCTAAAAAAAATGTACCTGACCAATCCGGTGGAAAAAAACATTAGGGAACTTAAATGCGCTGCCAATGAGGCGACTTTAAATGTTGCCCCCTTTGCCTTGTTAACATTACGGATTCTAACGGAAAATTGTTAAATATCCGTCACTAAAAATTTATAACGAAAGTGAACGATTTTTATGTTAAAAATAAAATTACTATTAATCATTTTTATGCTAACGGTTAATACCCAAATTATGGCCGAAGCTTCAACGTACCCTATCCGTTTCCCTTTATCGCCTAAGGGCAACATTCCGGTTTGGCTTGTATGTGGCCCGTTTGAACAACCAGAATTTTGGAATACGGTTCTTGATGCCGATTCTATTGGTGAGGCAACTGTAGAGCCCTATGAAGGAAAGGCCGAGAGCGGCGCCATGGTTGAAGGCGGGATAGTGCATTGGAAAGTGCAATCGGTTGATGAAACAGGCTTTCTGAATTTTGAAAATTCGCTGGGCTGGATTAATCCCGGTAAAATTCCACAAAAAATTGTGCAGGCTAAAGCCGGATATGCTTGTACATGGATACTAAGTCCGCAAGATAGAGATATTTTATTTTTAGTTGGCAGTAATTCGATAATGAAATTATATGTAAATGGTAAAGAAGTTTATGCCTTTAAAAAGCAAAGAAATGCTGTTGCCGATGACGATACGGTAAGAGTGCATCTTATAAAAGGAGAAAATCAGCTGCTGGTAAAGGTCGGTAATTCACAGTATAATTACATCCTGCCGTTTTGGGGTGGAATCGACTGGGGCTGGGGATTTTACTTGCGTTTGTTAAATACTAAATTTAAGCCTTTAGCCGATATGCAGTGCCGTTTACCGGTCACTAAGAAAAAAACGGAGCTTTCGGCATCAACCACGTTCTTTTTTAAAAAAACGGAGTTGGGTTTAAAACAACGCATCGATCTGGTAATAAATTCACGCAGTAAAAAGATTACAAATGCAAATTTGGAAATATATATAAAGAATAAAATCTATTATTTTAAATTTAAAAATATTCGTTTTGGAGAAAATCGACGCTGCATTTACCTACCGGAAATAAAAAAGGAGATAAAAGCGCAATTAAAACTTACCATTAATAATCAAACTATAAGGCAAAAGGTAACCCTTTTACCGCAAAAACATTATGAACTGCATTTAATGATGCTGGCGCACATGGATATCGGTTACACTAACCCGCAGCCAATTTGTTACGAGCACTATGTGAATACATTAGATGATGTACTGGCACATTGTGAAAGCGATTCCGAATTTAGCTGGACTATTGAAACGCTTCTTAAGCTTGAAGAGTATGAAAATTCCAGACCCAAAGAAAAATTTCAAAAATTAATTCATTTTATTAAAAATGGACGTATTGCCGTTTCTCCCATGTATGCCAATCCTTTCAGCGGACAAATTAGCGAAGGAGAGCTGATACACACTTTTTCAAAGGCACGGCAATATGCCCGCGAATACGGAATTGAATTTCCGGCTGCGGTTTATAATGATACGCCCGGTTTAAACTGGGCTTTCCCCGCTGCTCTAAAAAAGGTAGGCGCAAAGTTTTTAGTTTGTGGTATTAATGAAGTTTACGGCGGGTATAAATTACAGCAAGAATTGCCCAAAGTGTTCAAATGGCGGGGAAGCGACGGCTCAGTAATTGTAACTTACATTACTGAAGGCTATGGCGAAGGTCGTACATTTGGTTTGGAAAAGAATATTGCCGCTATGCAGAATCGCATTTGGCAACGTTTAAATACCATAAATGCTTATGGTTATCCTTACGATATGGTTTTGCTCAATGCTGCTTTTACCGATAATGCCGGTATTCCGGAATATCAATATCAAATGGCTAAAAAATGGAATAGAGAATTTGCGTATCCGCATTTTGTGATCAGCAATCTGGATCGTTTTGCCAAGGCTTTTATAAGAAGATACAAACAAAACATTCCGGAACTCCATGGCGACTGGACCTCGAGATGGGATATTTTTTCACAAGGCGAACCTTCCCGAATGATCAGGCAGCGCTTTACACAAACCAATTTAAACAGCGCTGAGAAATTGGCTTCCATTGCCTGGTTGCTAAATCCGGATAAAGGGTCGCTGCAAAATATTGTAAATTCTGCTTACCGTTCCTTACTACATTTTAGTGGGCATGGCAGCGGTTTGGAATACGGTTACGGATCTCCTGAAGAAAACCAATTAACGCTTGCATACCGCGAAGGTTATGTTCGTGATGCTTTTTTAAAATCACAAGAGGCGGTTTTGCGATCGATAGACCGCATTGCCCGGCCTGAATTTAAAATGCCAAATGAGGGACTGATGGTGTTTAACACGCTCTCCTGGAAACGGGATGCGCCGGTTGAAGTAAATTTTCCAATCACTAATAAAAATGAATATCAGGTAATTGATCTGGTTACCAAAGAGAAGATGCCGTCATTCCGGCAAGACCATAAATTAATATTTATTGCCAGAGCGCTTCCCGCGCTTGGTTACAAAAAATTCAGACTGCTGCCTGTTAAAAAAGTTGTCGTGAAGCAAAAATCCGAATTGCAATTTAAAAATAATTGCATCGAAAATCGCTATTATCGCTTGAAGTTCAATAAACAAAATGGAAATATTCTAAGCATCTGGGATAAAAAGTCAGGCAGAGAATTAATCAACACAAAGGCATCTCTTCCTTTTGCTTATCCTTTGCGTGAAGTGCAAAATAAACCGGGGTATCATCCCTTAGCGCTTTCTAAAACAAGTTTCGAGATAATCGATCAACGTCCTGTTTTACTCAAAGCTGTAATAAAAAGAGAAAATCATATTTTTAAGCAGACGGTTTTTACACTTTGGCAAAATATGGATCGTATTGATGTAAATTTTACAGTGAATCTTGAAAAATTAAAGAAAACTAAAGTGTTAGAACAATATGGAATAGCTTTTCCTTTTGCAATTAATGATGCTAAATATGCGATAGAAATTTTAGGGGGTTTTATTGATCCTGAGAAAGACCGCTTTGAAGTTATTGATTATGATGCTTTTTCTATTAGGCACGGAGTGGTGCAATATAATAAAAAGCAGAGTGTAAAATGGGCATCAAAGGACAGCCGTATCATTCAATTACAGGGAAAACATAAAACTTTAATTGCCAATCTGGTGAATAATTTTCCCGAATCGTGGAATCGTAACGAAGCAAACAAAGGGACGTTAACCTTCAGTTATAGTTTTTCTTGCGCACAACAAAGTTTTTGCCCTTCGTCGGCAAGACGGTTTGGACAGGAATTTTCAACGCCGCCCTTGGTGTACCGAAGTTTACTGCGAACTATACCCACAGAAAAGAGTTTTTTGCAAATTGATAGTAAAAAAATTGAACTTTTAACAATGACCCGTCAGGATGGTAAAAATAATCTCGTTCTTTTTTTAAAAAACAGCGATTCCCGGCATAAAGCGTCGGCTCGTGTTTTATCGGATTTTTTTAATGGGGCAAAAATCTATTTAGTGAATTTACTTTACCATAAAATAAAACAAATGGCCGTAAAAGATAATTATTTTGAAGTAGAATTTAGGCCGAACGAGATGAAAATAATTTTAGTGGAGTTAAATAAAAAAATGTTGTTACGACGTTAATCATGAAGATTGGAACAGTAAATTGTTTTTCATAGGATACTGGTACAAATAAAATCAACAAAATATATCAAATAATTGGCTGTTAAGCTTTAAATTGTTTTAAAAATAAAACAATATATTTTAATTAAAAAGGAGGTGCTGATATGAAAAAATTAGTTACTAAAAAAATTGCCGTTTATTCCGGTCTTTTATCTTTAATTTTTATGACGGGATGTTTTACGATTCTGAGTGTCCAGCAACCAGCTTCTGCGGTCAGAGGCGAAAAAATTACGGTAAAACTTCTTGTCAGAACCGAAGCCGATCCGGATTGGGGATTAATTAATGACGGGCAATATGGCATTGTGGGTATTATGATTCCGGACGACTGGTTTATCGATTCAGTAAAATACAGTGCGCATCAAGGAGCACCCGGTTCAAGCGATGTTTTCGGTGGCGACATGGCCTATTTAGACCCTGCCGACCCGGATAATAGTCCAGGAGGTAAGGTGGATTACTGGACCGATACATTAAACGTTCATTATCCGCCGCCTTCAGGAATGCATTGGGAAGTCTTCCAGAGTATTAAAAAAGACAGCACCCAACTTGACACCGGCTATGTGGATGTGTCTATTAAAATGACTGTAGGTCAGAATGACGGTACGTATGATATTGCTTATTTCGTTTCTATGGCTACGCTTGATTTTGATTACGAACGCTACTATTCCTATTCATCCGGCAATTCAATTACAGTATCGGCAACAGCCATTGATGATAAAAATGATATCCAACCTTCTCAGGTAAATCTTTTTCAAAATTATCCCAATCCTTTTAATCCCCAAACAACCATTAAATATACTCTAAAAGAAAGGAGTAATGTCATTTTAAATGTCTTTGATCTGACGGGGAAATCCGTATGCACTTTGGTGAAAGATGTACAAAATGCTGGAGAGCATACTATTATATTTAAAGCAGATCATATGCCAAGTGGAATTTATTTGTATCAATTGAAAACAGGGACAAAAATATTTACACGAAAAATGGTGCTAATAAAATAGCATGTTAAATCTTGTAAAAAAATGATAAAATTTACCATTTTCATAAAAGAAAGAAAACTATAATAAATTCATTTTGGAGGATAAAATGAAGTTCAAAGTTAAAACCGGATTAATTGCCTTATTGTTGGCTTTGACAGGTTGCTACACTATTATGTCAATCGACCAGCCTGATAAGGCAAGCACTGGTGAAAAAATAAATGTTCATCTGCAAGTGCGCACAGAACCGGATCCGCAATATGGTCTGGATACGGATCCCAAAAATCAGATCGTGGGTTTAATGATTCCCAACGACTGGGTTGTTGATTCCGTCTATTTTCAGGGGAATCAAATTACGCCTGCTGAAGACTATTGTACCTACCTACCGCCGGATAGCGCAGATGCCTATCCAAACAAGGTAGATTATTGGACGGATTCTTTAGAAGCTCATTTTCCTAGCGGCCCAGATCGTCATTGGGTTGTGTACCAGTCGGTCCATACGATTTTACCGAATGCCGATACGACTTTTAATGATCTGTATGTGAATTTTACCGTAGGGCAGATGGAAGGTACTTTCGGAATTGGCTATTTTGTCAGCAACGCTGCTTTGGATTTTGATGAGGATTACTATTATTCCGTTTCGTTGGATAATGAGATTATTATTAACAATACTTCGGCTATTAAAAATCCTAAGATAATTCCTAACAGCATCTATTTGTCTCAGAATTACCCAAATCCGTTCAACCCCAATACTACTATTAATTATAAATTAAATGTTAAATCCATAATACGCTTAAGCGTTTTTAATATTAACGGGAAAGAAGTGGCAGTCTTAGTCGATGGTCTTAAAAATCCGGGAGAGTATAGTGCTCAGTTTAAGCCGAATGGGCTGCCGAGCGGTATCTATTTTTATACCTTAACCGACGGCACTAAAAAATTAACCAGAAAAATGATTTATCTTCGATAATTAGATTATAAAAAGGAAGTCATATTTTTAACTAAAAATTAAACTTAATAGTAGGATGGGTGAAATGAAAAAGAAATTTTTAAATAAGATCGGCATTGTTTTTGCATTTGTTTCCCTTCTAACTTTGAGTAGCTGTTTTACATTTATTTCCATTAACCAGCCAAATTCCGCCATGACGGGAGAACAAATATCGTCCAGACTTTTAATCCGAACCGAACCCGATCCTTTTTGGCAACTGGATAAAAGCGCTCATTATGCAATTATCGGATTGCTAATACCGACGGACTGGAGCGTGGATTCGGTTTATTATGAGCCTGGAGATCCTGGTGATATCGGGCCAAATCAATGCGCTTATTTACCACCCGATAGTTCGGACGCCGAACCGGGAGGTCAGGTGGACTACTGGACGGATTCTTTGAATGTGCATTTTCCCCCTCCGGAGGGAATGCACTGGGTTGTCTACCAGTCATTAAGCAAAGATTCAACAAAATTGGACACCGGTTATGTTAATTTATTTATAAAAATGACCGTAGGCCATACAAGCGGTACTTTTAATATCGGCTATTTTGTGTCTGATGCGGCTTTAGACTTTAGTCAGGAAAACTGGTACACCGTAAATCTGGATAATCCAATTGAAGTTCTTAAAAATCAGCCTCCTAAAATTGATTCATTAACTGCGGTGCAATTAACCGAAGATACACCTGTATTTTTTCCTTTTAAAAGTTGGTACGCTTTTGTCCTGGACGAAACGCCGGATAGTTTACTGGATTATTCTATGCTTCCCGGAAAGCATTTGACAGTCGTTAAGAATGATTCTGGATTTATTATAACTCCTTCTGAAAACTGGTTTGGAACGGATACTTTGCAATTAATCGTCACTGATCCTAACTCGCTTGCAGACACAGCCTCGTTTTGCGCAATGGTTATTGCTGTAAATGATACACCCTCCATTGATTTGCCGCAGAAGATATCTTTCAGAAACGATTCTACTTATTCGTTGAATCTTTGGTCTTATGCAACAGATGTCGAAGATGCCGATTCTCTATTGAGCTTTCTGTTTGGATCGGATTCGGATAGTTTGTTTTGGGAATTCAATAGCCGATTGGGAAAATTGGAATTAAGTGCGCCGAATTTTAACGGTGAATGTCACTTTTTTATTAAGGTAATTGATAGTGAAGGTGCTTCGGCAAGTGATACGGTTTTAATAAAAATAGAACCAGCTACCGGTATGGCTTTTTCTAATGGGGAATTACCAGCAAAATATGAACTGTTACAAAATTTTCCAAATCCATTTAATTCGACAACAAGCATTCATTTTGCCCTTAAAAAAGCAGGTATGGTGAAAATTGAAATTTACAATAATCTCGGGCAAAAAGTGAGTACTCTGTTAAATTCGAAAAAAAATGCCGGATACCATCAAGTTTTTTTCCATGGTAAAAATTTTCCCAGCGGTGTGTATTTCTACGAAATCAAAACAAATGATTTTCGACAGGTTAAAAAAATGTTATTGCTTAAATAGTATCAAATAACCATAGTAATAGAGCAGAAAAAATGTTTTAATTTTGCTTTAGATAAAAGGAATTTGAACTAAACCGTATGAAAATTTTAGTGAATATCTGCGTATTTGATTTAAATAGTGAAAGAGAGTCAAATTTCACACAATAAATTGGTAAAAAAGAACTATGGAATTTAAAGGAAAAGTAGCGGTTATAACCGGAGCTGGGGAGGGAATAGGCAAAGCGGCCGCTCTGGCTTTTGCCAGGGAAGGTGCAAAAATAGCGGTAGTGGACAAAAATTCGGAAAGCGGAAGGCGGACAAAGGAAGAAATCCAACGCAAGGATAAACAGGCGCTTTTTGTAAAGGCAGATGTTTCAAAAGCTCGCCATGTGCAAACAATGGTTGAAAAGGTTGTGCAGTATTTTGGAAGAATCGACATTCTTGTTAATAATGCCGGAATTCAGCGTTATGGTACCATCGAAGATACATCGGAAGCGCAATGGGATGAAGTTATTAATGTAAATTTAAAAAGCGTTTTTCTGTGTTCAAAGTATTGTATTCCTGAAATTAAAAAACACAAGGGCGTGATTATTAATATTTCCTCTATTCAGGCTTTCAGCTCGGAAAAATCCGTTGCTGCCTATGCTGCGTCTAAAGCGGCTATTATCGGTTTAACGCACAGTATGGCGGTTGATTTAGCTGATAAGAATATTCGGGTTAACGCCGTGTGTCCTGCTTCTATAGATACGCCTATGCTTCACCAGGCTGTTGCTCAGTTAAAAGGTGAATGGGCAAAAGAAAAAATGCTCAGTAAAATAAGAAAAATGCATGCGCAAAAGCGCATAGGAAAACCGGAGGAAGTGGCGGAAGTGATCTTGTTTTTGGCCAGTTCCAAAGCTTCATTTATTACAGGTGCGGCCTATCTGGTGGATGGTGGGCGTATGTCTATGTTATAAAAAAGGATGATTAATGATGGCTAATAATTTGGTAATTGATTCGGTACGAGATCTGGGAATGCAATTTGTTAATAACCCCCATAAAATGGTCGGGCAGGATGGGGCCTATTCTATTCCTCTTAACGGAGAGACACTTTGGTTTTTCGGCGATACGTTGATCGGCCGCAGAACGCCCGGCGAAAGTTTATGGTACATCGATAATCAGCCGGTCGGTCCGCGTGATATGTCGGGAATGGGTCTGATTGAAAAAATGATTAATAATACCGGTTTATTACTGCCCGGGCAAGATGCTGCGAACGGGTTGCAAAAGTTCAAGTATATTTTAGATGACAAGGGCTCCTTAAAGAATTTAATTCCTCTTATCGAAGGTGAAGATCCTGACAAAGATCGTATTTGGTGTTTGCATGGCGTTGCTTTGTCCGGGAAAATTTATCTTTATTTTATTAAGGTGCAAATGCTGGAATCCGGTGTAGCTCCGGTTAATTTTAAGATAGTCGGCTCAGGGCTTGCCGTAGGAAATGCGATTGATTGGGAATTTAAACGGGTTATGTATAATGATTCTTTTATCTGGTGGGGAAAGAATGATCCCCGGTTTGCTTCGGCGGTTTTAAAGGATTCGGAGAATGCATGGCTTTATTGCTATGGCGTACGAAAAGATGAAAACTCGGTTCAAAACTGTTATTTGGCTCGTGTTCGCCCCGAGCAAATCGAAAGCTATGAAAGCTATGAGTATTTAATTTCAAACGAAGCTCAATGGAGTAAAGAAAAATCAAAGGCCATTCCAATTTTTAGCGGGGTTCCCAACGAGCTATCCGTTTCATTTAATAAATATCTAAATGCTTATTTGGCTGTGCATTCCTTTGATTTAAGTGGAAAAATTGTAGGACGCACGGCGCCGAATCCCTGGGGGCCTTGGAGTGAACCGTACACATTGTGGGTGGTGGAAAAAAAGAGAGAAAAGGAATTACCTTACCCTCAACTGATATATGCAGGTAAGGAACATCCGGAATTGTCTAAAGAGAGCGGAAAAATTCTTTATCTTACTTATGTCGAATTTGAGGAGTATTTTCCTCATTTAATAGAAGTGACTTTGAAATAATAGAAAAGTGAAAAGGGAAAACGTATGGTTCCAGATGTTGATTTTTTTAAAAGTTCGCCTTTAACGCATAAATTCGGTGATTTATTTAATCCTCCAGGACTCACCAATTTTCTGGGTGTAGTGCAAAGTACGTTGGATATTTGTGGCTTGAGTTGTATAAGCTTTCCTCCTTTTTCTTGTGGCAGCACCCAAACGCTATCGTTTTTTTTAAATAATCGTTATTTCCCGGCTACCGGTTTACCCGTCACGTTTACTTGGTATCCGGACAGAATCGTACGGGAGGCTAAATACAAAAACTTTAAATTATATACGATTACATCCATGGCTGTTAAAAAATTTGCGGTTCTACAAGAATTCCAAATCGAAAATCAAAGTGCTCAAAAACGAAGAATTAATCTTCGCTTTGCTTTGCAGGGCGGCGTTACAAAAGCAGCTATCTCATGGAATAAACCTCTACCGCCTGCCGAGCCGGATAACGCGATTACAATTGACGGGAAACGAAATGCGCTTTTATTTACGGCCAAACATAGCAAGGCATTCTCATTGCAGGGAATGTTCCCTTTTACGGGAAAGCTTTCGAAGCAAGAAATTGAATATTCGGTGGAATTACGACCTGGAGAAAAATTTGTACTCTTTTATGTAAATGCCATCGGTGAATCAGCGAAAGATGTACAAACTATTTATGATTCCCTCATTTACGATGTTAAAGCGGAAATAGAGAAATTCCGCAAGGACTGGAACGACGAATTAAAATCAATTTTCACACCTGGAAATGAGCGTTATTCTGGTTCATTGCCTATTTTAGAAACTAACGATAACGATATTTTACGGGTTTATCTGACGAGCATTTTAAATGTGGTCTATTTTAAACGTGATAATCCTTATTCGGTTTACGGACGGGCTTATGATACTTTAATGCCTAGATTTTGGCAATCCGTTACCTTCATTTGGGATTATGCGCTCAGCTCATTTACCCATGCGTTATTAGATCCGGCTGTAATGAAAAAATATCTTGAACATTGGATGCAGCTCGATATTTACAGCCATTTCGGCACCGAATATCTTACCGGAGGGCCAGTAGGTAACTGGTATTCCGCAAATGATTTTAATATGATGGTTATTTTAAAAAATTATTTACTCTGGACCGGAGATTTTGACTGGCTGGAGAAAAATATTTCAAATAAAAGCGTAGATAACAAAACGAAAAAAGTACTTGATTATATCGAACAATATGCTCAAAGCTGGAAACAATTCAAATCGAAAAACGGATTGGCAGATTACGGGGAAATCGATAATCTATTGGAATGCGTCAGCACATATATACATGAAGTCGCCGGCTTGAATGCAGCCAATGTGTTCAATTTGCGAACGGCTGCTGAAATATTATTGTTTGCCGGATATAAGCAAAAAAGTGCGAAATTGTTAAAAGATGTGAAAGATTTATTGCAAGAACTGCAAAAATTATATGTTACAGGTAAAGGCTATTGGAGAACCCGATTCCCTGACGGCACAATGATTGATGTTCGACATAGCTATGATTTTTTTACAATACTCAACACCATTCCCGAAGATTTAACGGATCGGCAAAAAACGGAAATGGTGGATTTCTTCCAAAAGGAATTACAAACGCCCAAATGGATGCACGCTTTGTCGCCGGAAGATTACAATGCTCCGTTTAGCGTTCGGCCCGATCACCAATGGAACGGCGCTTACCCGGCCTGGCCGGCACAGTCCCTATCCGGCTTGTATCGCATCGGGAAAGCGGATATTGCTTTTAAGTGGCTCAAAGGCCTTGCAAAAAGTTTTAATCAGGGGCCGTTAGGCCAGGCACATTTTGCAGAAGATGTAATTAATGGCGAACAAGGCGGTGCCAAAAAAGCTCCCTATGAGCAGCCATATATTACCGATTGGGCCTGTTCCGGCGGCGGAGGATATGTAAGCGTTATTATTGAATCGGTTTTTGGCGTTAAGCCTGAACTGAACGGAACAATAAATGCAGAACCCCAATTTGCCGGATTCGACCCTAAGGCTGAATTGCATAATCTGGTTTTCCGCGGCACTAAATATAATGTAACAAAAAACGGAATTATTAAAGCATAAATTATTATGATATTGTTAATAATAAGATCCTAAAATATATAATTAAGGCAGGGTCATTAAAAATGAAGAACAACATTTACAAATCAATCAATGTGCTAAGTTTATTTGTTTTGGGAGCGTTAATTATGCAATCCTGTAAAGAAGAACTTCCGGCTAATAAAGGCAATACTATTTTTATGGATTTCCAAAAGCGCATTGTTGCGATTTCCGATTCGGCTAAACGACAGAAGGCGGCCGATGATTTTATTAAGCGTGTAAAAACTTCAACTTATCCCATTTATGAAAACGACACAACCGTCGTTTTGCTCTATCAGGGAAATATGGATAGTGTGGGCATTTTGGGCGATATGGGAATGTGGGCAAAAACTATACCCATGAAACGCATTCCGGGAACCAATCTTTTTTATTACCGCGCCCATTTTGAACCGCAGGCCCGTTTACAATACTGGTTTATGCTCGGTAAAAACGCTCTTCCTGTTACCGATCCCCTAAATCCGTATAAAGTACTAAACGGATTTGGACCCAATTCGGAACTGGCCATGCCTCAATATAAACGACATCCCTATTTTACGGAATTTAGCAAAGGTAAAAAAGGAACTTACCTTAACTTGGAAAGTCGGGAACTGCCTAAAGGCATTTTACCGTATTCACATCAAATAGAAGTTTATCTTCCGGAAGAATATAAGTATGGAAATAAAAAGTATCCTGTGGTTTATTTTCAGGATGGTAAAGACTACATCGAATATGCCGCGGTACCTTATGTGCTGAATCGAATGATAAAAGAAGGGAAGATCGAGCCGCTAATCGCCGTTTTTGTAACGCCCCCTAACCGGCACAAGCCGGCCATGCCAAACCGTATGACCGAATACGGATTAAATGACGATTATGTAAAATTTTTTACGGAGGAATTAGTATCCTTTATCGACAAAAACTATCGCACCCAAAAAAATGCGAATTCAAGGTTGGTAGTAGGTGATTCTTTCGGTGGGTTAATTTCTGCGTACATTCCCTTAATGCGCCCAGATGTTTTCGCGTTGGGATACAGTCAATCCGGTTACCAATCGTTTCATAAAGACCAGTTAATAAAAGCGTATGCCAATAAAAGAAAGCAACCCATTCGTCTTTACGTGGATGTAGGCACGTATGAACGAAATGTGGGCGCAGATTTATTACCGTCAAAGGAAACCGATTTTTTGATGGCCAATCGCAGGTTAAAAAAGATTTTGCAAGAGAAAAAATATGATTTTGTTTACAAAGAATATCCCGAAGGTCATACTTGGGGCAACTGGCGCAGACACCTTATTGATGCGCTTACCTATTTTTTTGGTGTCAAATAGTTGCTTAATTCTTGTGTTTATAAGAATGTTTATATACCAAAAGCACAGATTCTTACTGAAGGGGTTTAAATACAAATTCACTTAGGAACTACCAAACATTCATAATTTGTTGTCCAAGGCCTCGGGATAACAGGTTTAAAATGAAAAAATGTAACTTTTAAATTGTAAGGCTAATTATGCGGTTTGGAATTGACTTTGGTGGTACAAATTTAAAAACAGGGTTATTCACCGAACAAGGTGAAATTATCAAATTTGAAGAGAACAAATTATCTAAATTTACCAATCAAGGAAATTTATTAAAAGCGCTTATTAAATTTTCCCGTGATTTTATCGAAGGGTTCTCTGTTACAAAAGGTGGATTGGCTATTAAAGGTCTGGTTAATACATATACCGGATACGTTATGGAAGATATTGGTGCCGGTGAATTGTTGGCCGGAATAAATTTGGCTAAGGTGTTCTCAGAATCTTTAAATATTCCTTTTATTATTGAAAATGATGCCCGGGCCTATGCGCTTGGCGAATGGAAATTTGGTGCAGGACGCAATACGGATAATATGGTTTGCATAACGTTGGGCACCGGGTTGGGGTGCGCTGCCATTGTTAACGGCCAACCCTTCCGGGGAGCGGACGTTTTTGGTGGCTTGCTTGGCGGGCATATTAGCATAGACCGTAATGGCCCGGAATGCAGTTGCGGAAATCGAGGGTGTCTTGAACTATACTGCTCGGCAACGGCGTTGAATGCTCGCGTAAAAAAGAATCATCCTGAATTAAATATTTATAAAGAAGCATTGCCCCGTTTTTTTGAAAAAGTGAAAGAAAACAAATTTTATAGGACGACACTGGAAAAATTTCAAGATGATTTAGCTATTGGAATTGTTAATTTAATCCACGCTTATAATCCAGATTTGGTGGTTTTGGGAGGTGGTGTGTTAAAAAGCAGTAATTTGATTATGCCCCGCCTAATCGAAATTGTGCACCGCCGTGCCTGGACCTATCCTCGTGGAAAGGTACAAATTAAAGCTTCCGAACTTGGAAACAAAGCCGCGGCTTTGGGAGTCGCTTTTCACCCAGAGCTAGAAAACAAATAGAGTAATATTCAAATTATTAAACAATGTTCAAGGAATTCATTGTTTATTTGGAAATAAAATAATTTTCTGTTTTTAAGTGAATTGGTTAAGAAATACCGGTAAAATTTGTCTAATATTTTTGTAAGCATTATAAAAATGAGGTTTAAATGTCGGCAAAAAACGAGAAAAAATTTAACGCAGTATTGAATAAAGAAACACAGAATTATTCCCGTGGAAAATACAACTGTTTCCCTAGTTTTTACTTAAATAAAGAAAAAATAAATTCTGGTTATAGCAATCTTGCCCTTCGGATTCAGGAAAGAATAAATTACGGATTAAGGACTTTAATGATAGATGGCTTTCAGGGAGTTGACTGGGATGCATTCAAAAAACAGTTGTCTGGCGCCCTAAATGAAATAAATATTTTCCCCGAATGGTTAGAAATGCGTTATTGTTTGGATAGCCCGGAAAATATTTTTAAGCGGGCAGAGCCGTTTTTGGGCGGCAATGATCGGCTTTTCGGCACACATTATCCTTTTGGCGCCGAATTATTTTTTGATGCCCGAAAAATCGCCGAATATCGGATCCGTGCTGCCATAAAACGCGGCGCTAAAGCCGGCGAGTTAACTATATTTTTAGGACAAGGCGCAGGTTTGCTAGAATTGTGGGATGAATTATGGTACGTCGATTTTCCTAAAGACAAGGCGCAAATATTAGCTAGAGAAGGTAAAATAACCAATTTGGGTGAGATACAACCCAAACCATTTGAAAATTTTTACAAACGCTCCTATTTTGTGGAATGGCCGGCTTTGAATCGCTTAAAAAGGCGTCTTTTGCCGGAAATTGATTTGTTGATTGATGGGCAAAATTCAAGTAACCCAACCTTTATGAGCGGAAAAGATTTTAGGTCTGCTCTTTATCAATTATCTGAAAGTCCTTTTCGTGTACGACCCTGGTTCTTCCCTGGACCTTGGGGTGGGAAATTTCTTCAAGGGCACATGGGACTTGATCCCAATTTGCCGAATATTGCCTGGTCGTTTGAACTGATTGTGCCTGAAAATGGCATTATTTTTGAATATAATAAAACAAAACTTGAATTTTCTTTCGATTTTTTAATGTTTCAGGAAAACCGTCGCGTTTTAGGAGAAAATGCAGCCGTACAATTCAAATACGAATGGCCCATTCGTTTTGATTATTTGGATACCATAGACGGCGGTAACTTATCAACTCAGGTTCATCCACGACCCGATTATATCAGAAAGAACTTTGGAGAAACGTATACTCAGGATGAATGTTATTACATCGTCGTTGCTAAGCCGGACGCTCGAGTTTATCTTGGGCTTACCAATGATTGTGACCCAAAGGAGTTCCGTAAAGCTCTGGAAGAATCGGTAAGCAAGGAGGAAAAAGTAGATATTGATAAATTTGTTAACAGCGAGCCCAGCAAACCGCATGATCTGTTTTTAATTCCGAATGGTACGGTGCATTGCAGCGGCGCCGGAAACCTGGTTCTGGAAATAAGCGCTACACCTTATATTTTTACTTTTAAAATTTATGATTACCTGCGCCGTGATCTGGATGGCAACTTACGCCCTATAAATATCGAACGTGGGTTTGACAATATCCGTTTCGAAAGAAAAAAAGACTGGGTTCAAAAAAATTTAATAGCAAAGCCAAAACTAATCAGGAAAGGCCCTGATTGGAAAGAATATCTGCTTTATGATAAACCGTTCACTTTTTACAAAATTCTGCGTATCGAATTTGAAACCGAATATGAAATGGAAACAGACGACAGAGCATTTGCCATAAATTTAGTGCAGGGAGATCAAGCGGAGGTTATTGCTAAAAATGGCCGTGTTACTTTACTTTCATATCTGGAAACTATGGTAATACCTGCGGCCACTAACAAAGTTAAATTTGTTAATAAGGGACAATCTCTTTGTAAAATGGTGCTGGTATTTATTAAGCAGGGAATAGGCGTTTCTATTCCGTTGAATACACCACAGGATGGTTAAGGGATTCGGTTAATTATGAAAAATCATATTAAATGGTGGCTGTTCTTTTTTTTGATTATTTTTGTAATTCAGTGCCGCTTCGATAAAATCCTTCAGCCAAAAAGCGCCGCGCCCGGTGAAGTAATTAATATTGATATTACGGTTTCTGATGATTTTGTTCCCGAACCGAATGCGCATAAAGGAGTATTAGGCATACTAATTCCGCAGGATTGGAAATTTGTTTCGGGCAAGTATCAGGGAACGGTTGGCAAGGGAATATTGCAGTTGTCTAAGGCCTGGGCCGACTCTATTGAAAAAGTTTATCCCGCATCTACTATGGGCAAAGAGATGCGCTGGATTGCCTTACTCTCCGATAGCGGTTATGCTTACGAAAAACCAATTACTATCAACGTAAACGTAAAGCTTAAAGTAGGGGAGAAACGAGGCTGTTTCGATTTAGCTTATCTGGTAACAAAAGCAACACCAAATCTAATTAATACTACCTGGACGCCATTATCATTTCCTCACCGTATTGGCATTCCAGATTCTTGTGAAAATACGGATATTTACAAAGGAAAGGCCGCTCCGGAATGGGGAAATTTATTTAATCGTAAATCGGGCTGGACCGGATCCGATGCCTGTTATTCCATTCCCTTAAACGGAATGGATCGTTTTCAGGATTCTTATGAAGGGCAAACGCTTTTTTTGTTTGGTGATACTTTTATCGGTTCAGTAGATAGCAGCGGCAGCCGGCATGATGTTACTCTAATCAATAACAGTTATGCTATTCTGAATGGTTCTTTGCCTGATCCGGGAAAGATTAATTTCTTTTGGGATACCGATGAACAAAACAAAGCTCGAAGCGTGTTTGTACCGAAAACGGCAAATTCTAATCCCGGCGATTGGTACTGGCCGATGGATGGCATCGCCATTGATGATTCGGTTTATGTGTTTACCCTACGGTTAAAGAAAGGAGCTAATTTTTCATTTGAACCCGTTGGGGTTTCATTGATTTCCTTTACCTCTGATGTGACTTCGGGAATAAAAACTTATCGGCAGAAAGATACACCGCTGTTTTTAAAAGATAATGGAATTATTTTTGGGCAGGCCGTAATGCCCTTAACCGCTGCAGCCGGTTATCCTAAAGGCGACGGTTATATTTATGTGTATGGGCCAAAAAGCAGTTTCGGGAAAAAAGATCTGGTGGCTGCCAGAGTTTTACCAGAGAATATTTCGGATTTTTCTTTGTGGAAATTTTGGGATGGGAAAGGTTGGACGACAGATATCGGAAATTGCGCACCTATAACCGGTTTCATTTCACAAGAATTTAGTGTGACACCGTTACCGGACGGAAAGTTCTTACTTACTTTTCAGATTGGCAATCAGGTTGCTGTGCGAATTGGCGAAAGCCCTGTGGGCCCTTTTGATATTTATCGTAAAGTTTGGGATTGCCCTGAAGTGCGGCAAAATAAAGATATTTTTGTGTATAACGCCAAAGCGCATCCACATCTTTCGCCTCCTGGAAAATTATTAATCAGTTACAATGTAAATTCATCTAATTTTGGCGATCTCTTTAGAAATGCCAACATCTATCGTCCTCGTTTTATAACCATAGATATCAGCAGCCATAATCCACCCGCCATGAGAAAAAATCAATTGGCAGATTTATTCCAAAACTACCCCAATCCATTTTTTGCAAAAACAAAAATAAAATATTATTTGCGAAAATCCGGGAAAGTAAAGTTAGATGTTTTTAATATTTTGGGGCAAAAGGTCCGTACTTTGGTTGATGAATTTCAGGAAAACGATACTTACCTTATTTATTGGGACGGAAAAAATTCACAAGGAACAAAAGTGGCTTCGGGCCTTTATGTTTACCGATTAAAAGTAAACAACTGCATTGAAAGCAGGAAAATGGTTTTATTGCGATAACATTCATGACATTCGGTATTATATTGGCAGGTAACAAATTATTTTACTTTATTATTTTAGAGGATTTCAAGAATACAGGTTAAATGCCTGATTAAGCCTTAAATTTTGTTTTTTATATAATGAGTCCGGTTCAAAAACTATTTTATTAACGTATCCGGCTTGCTTATTTTTTAATAAATGGTTTGTATTTTTAATGGTTTTTAAAATTTATTGGTCAATTGATCTGCGATTTTGTTAACAGAATAATCAGCAATTTTTTCTAATACATCCCGTAGATAGGCAAAAGGATCTAATCCTTGCAATTTAGCATTACTCACCAATGTATAAAATACGGCAGCGCGCTTTGCCCCATTGTGACTTACAGAAAATAAATATTTTTTTCGGCCTAAGGCAACAGGAAGTTTGGCATTTTACCATCAAATTATTATCAATTTCACATAATACCCGTCTTCTATAGAGTGCTTTAAATACGGCCAATGATGCGTCATGTAGCCTTATCACCTTTAATCTATTCTTTCTAATTGCCGACCGAAATGCCGTTGCCTGAATCTATAACGTTTTTAAATATCCTTTAAATTTACTTAACGTATCTTTCGTAAAGACAGCATGACGACCACTAAGCTTATCAGATTATCCGAGATCGAAACAAATAGTTCTCTTTTTCACCAAAGATCATTCGCTTTAATTCATTTATCTGATGTTTGAGATAGCCAATCTGATATTTTGAGAAAATATTTTGCTCTTTTAATAGGCTATTTTTATGCAGGAATTCTTCGTAAAAAAGGATTGCTGTTTGTTCGTTTTCCATACTCTTAACATACGAAATATCATTGGCAGCCAATTCATTGCTTATAATCCCACAAAGTCCGTAAAAGCTCTTGCGCATATCGGTCGGCTCGGAGTAAAGAAAAAATCGGGTCTGGTTACTGATCGGATACATGGCGAATGATCTCTAAGATAAGTGTCAAACCTTCCGAACCAGTCAAATGGATGACAATACCATTGGGCAGATCGATACGGCAGGAATTTGATGGTTGGCTTTCTTTTACATTTGAGGCGATAAAGCAAGATGTTTTTAACTTGTTGTATTTTGTGATCCAGTATTTGTTTAAATAATGAAATTCCTTTCTGATCACAAAATTGTTTTTAGGCAAGCAACTTTGTCTGTATTTCTCAATAAATTTGGGCATCTCTTTTTGAAGCGAATTTCCGTTGATAGTCGATTCCTTTAATTTGCCTCCTTAATTTGATGAAAATGTTAAGCTCAAACTTAAGAAGGCAAAACTTCTTTTTAAAGATGTACTTCACCGAGGGGATACAGTAAGGCTGCAAAAACAGAATGTCTTGTTTTTCTAAGTTTAACTTCTTCCAGTTTTTTAATGGTTTTTTAATGAAACTGTTTAAACAAAAAAATGATGATTCAAAGGCTTTCGTAAATGTGAACTTGTTGCCTGCGACAAGTAAATAGTGCAATTGTTCTATCGATTGGGCTTATATCGTAAAAAATATTCGATGCCATTTGTAGGAAATCATTTCTT
>Ga0256842_1000571_pt1 | contig 32536 bp, 27 predicted proteins | sample 4559240metaG_FD_185973 | JGI IMG/M metagenome (GOLD analysis project Ga0256842, IMG submission 185973) | Hydrothermal vent microbial communities from Guaymas Basin, Mexico - 4559-240 | ecosystem: Environmental > Aquatic > Marine > Hydrothermal vents | place: Mexico: Guaymas Basin | collected... | reverse complement strand
TATAGATAGTTTATTTTTTATAGCTTATATTTTGGGCGTAATTTTTTGAGCCATCTGGTGGCGCCCATCTTGCATTTGGTGGTGTTAGCGTTATACCTTTCCATTTATGAAAAGATGGGATATTGAAGATTATATTTTTGATGTTGTTATCGTGCGAGTATCCACCATGAAGATTAATATCTACATGCATCTCTAAATTTTCAAAAACATTATTCGCACTGCTCCATTGTATAGTTAGGTGTCTGATATTTTTGACAATAGAATTTGAAAACCTTGAATTAAAGGCACGACTAAAACGAACATACCCATTTCCTTTTTTTCCTTTATTCCAAGAACCATTTATGTAAATATTTGTAGCCTTACAACCATAAACATTTTCAAAAACAAGTGGATTACTTCCAGCATTTAGAATTTTAATTTCGCTTAGATTTGAATTTGCCACATATTCAAATTTCAACATATCAACCATATGGTTTGGAAATATATTTGCATATATACCAACAGTTTCTTGTATCGTATGATTTTGAATCTTTTGTTTAATTGTAAATGAGTTAAGCTTTACATTTTCAATCATTTTCAAACTGTATATTTCTGCATAATTTGCCTTAAAAGAGGTAGTAATAGAACTATTTAAAAATAAAAGTTTTTTGTGCTTAGAAGTGATTTTTACTATCTCTTGTCTAAGATAAGGGTATCTTCTCCTCCAGATTAAGGAGTTTAGTTTATTGAAAAATTCTTTATCATTTGGCTCTCTGATTTTAATCCAATTTGTATGATTTTGTAGATTTTTATTTACAGTTATGATACTTTGACCGTATTTTATATCTTTGCTGAGGGTGGTTATTTTTTTTAACCGTTTTCCTTTGACATATATAGCAACTTGATCGGCTGTTTTTAAATGCGAAACAATAATTGTTTTCTCTTTTGATGCACCTTTTATGGTTATGTTTGAACGATTGATTATGATAGAAGAATATAAATCTATTATTCCTTCTGGTAAGATTATGGTTGTGTTGTCTTTTGCATTTTTTATAAGCTTATTGATAGCTTTGGCATCATCTTTATTATCATTCACAATAACACCAAAATTACTAGAATCTATAATGTTATTGTCCTTTTTTATCTTAATAGTTTTTTCTTTAAGTAAATCCAAATCTGGAAGGGAAATCATATTGTGAGATAAAAGCATGATATAAATAAAAAAACTATATGAAAAAATCATTAGTATATCTGGCATTTTGTCAAATAGTGGATGGTTGATTTTTGCAACACTATCATCACTACTTTGTATCTCATTTCCTTTTGACCATTTTTGATCAGATAGATGAAATAAAGCTTTTATTTTTACTATTGAACCAGCCCATTGTGTATAAAGCATGAGTGGGATAGTTCTTATAGATACTGGATGTCCATTATATGCGATTATGATGAGTTGGAACATCCTTACATATAAAATCCAAACAAGATAAAAAAGTAGATAAAAATATGACTTAAAAATTCCTAAGATAATAGCTCCAGTAATTCCAACTAATGATGTCCACATGGAAATTCTTTGATCTAAGATTGCCCACCAGATAAAAAAACTTTTTATTTTTTTTGGACCAAGACTTAAAGCACGATTTGAATTTCTTAAAGTATTTCCATACCATCTATAAGGTAGAGAGCGACTAAGATCTAAAAAGTCTGCATCTCTACTTTCTAAAGAGTAGCATAAGGTATCTGGTAGGTATCTCATATTCCAACCAGCTTCAAGTAGGTTAAACCAAGTGGTTTTATCATCACCCATTAAAAATCTAAATTTTCCATGCATCACTGTTGTGATTATATCGTTTTCTACGCGACTGATAAATTTTTCTTGTACAATAATATCTGTTCTGTATGCAGATAGTCTCCCTGTTAGTGTTAAAACTTTTTTAGAGAGTGAATGAGATTGAAAAAGAGTATGCCTTTGTCCAAACTTAAGGTTAAACCAGTCTTTATACCAATTTGAATTTGTTCGTATAAATGCGGCTTCATTTGTGGTAACTGCACCTAGATTTGAATCTATTGCAAAATGGGGAAGTAATTTTTGAAAAAATCCTCTTTCAAGGTAACTATCTCCATCCATAAAAAAAGTAACACTATTAAAATCTTTGTCTTTTTTATAATATCTTCTAGCAATAGCTCTCATAGAGTGACCCATGGCTATCCTTTTGCCCTCTTTTTGATGTTGGAATACAAGTTCAACCTTATCAAAAGCATGGTGTGCTTTGCAAGTTTGATATATAATAGCATCTTCTTGTGGGTCACCAGAAGTTGAGACTATAATAGTTGCACTAGATGGTATAACAGATAATTCATTCATTATTGATTTAAATGTTTCAACACTTACCCAAGATTCTTCTTTGTAAGAGGGTATGGAAAAATATACATGGTTTGGGTATTTTACATCTTCATCCAAGTTTTTTATTTTTTTCTTTAGATTTGGGTAAGCTACTTTTGCATAAAGAAATGCTCTAGTGAAATTTATAAGTAACCAGCCATATCGCCAAGTAGCAAACACTCCCAAAACTAGTAGTGTTTCATTTTTGATATAATATACATATGGCCATATAACATAAAAGAGTATGGAGGCTATAGTACCATATAGTAATAATGGTTCTATAAGACTTATAAGCCCGTCTTTCTTACCGTATCTTTTTTTTACAAGAGCCATTATTAAAAGAGGGGTCTATAAAACCAGACTTTTACTCTTTCATTTAGAGGAAGTCTTACGCTTGGATTATCAAAAACAATTTTTAGTGTTACCTCTTTTAAGCTAACTTCATTTGTTATTTCTGATTTAGTATTTAAAGATAGATTTCCGATTGTTTGTACATGTGCAGAGTATGTTTCATCTGTGCTTGAAGCATATATCTTAACTTTCATCCCTTTTTGTATCTGTAATGTCTCATCTTGTTTTAGTTTGCATACAACAAAGGAAACTTCATCTGTTTCTAAAACAATTACTTCATCTTTAGCATTTACATAATCACCTTCGTGGGATTTTATAGCATATACAACACCATCATAAGGACTAAATACTCGTAAATAGTTTAAGGTATTGATTAGTTCCTCTCTTTTTAGCTCAAATTGAGTAACAAGGCTAACCATACTAGAAGAAGTACTTATAGTGGTATGCTTGTTTTTTTCCTGTAAATATTTTATTTTTGCTCTATTATAAGTCTCTTTTATTTTTCTTAAATCATTAATTGTGATTATCCGTTGTTTGTAAAGTTCTTTTGCTGATCTATAAGAGTTATATGTTCTGTTAAGCTCACTTTTTAATAAGTTTAAAAGTTGAGAGTTTGTGTTTCTTGGCTGTGTATTGGTGTTTTTATATCCTTTTAAATCTGTTAATTTGGCATCTATAATGTCTATTTTGTTCAAAATCATTTTATCATCTAACTCAAATAGAAGATCTTGTTTAGTCACTTTATCTCCAACTTTAATATCTATTTTTCTGATTTTACCACTAATATTTGGTGCTATTTTAATAAAATTGCCAGATACAGTACCAATAGAACGATATATATAAGAGGTGTTGTAGTAGATGGTAGCTATTACAAGTATAAAAAATATGATAGCTAGTTTTATGTAAAGTTTAGAACGCTTAATAAATGCTTTTTTTAGCATGCTGTCTTCTTCATCACTTAAAACTACAGATTCTTTTATGGGGGTATTTATAACTGGTTCGTTGTATATACTGATTAAACCATCAATCTGATCAAGTTTCCCTTCTATGGATAGTTCTAAAAATTCTCTTAAGACTCGTTTGTTTTTTTCAGATATTTGATTAAATTCAAAACCACTTACACTACCTCTTTTAACTTTAAATTGTAGTTTTACTGGGATTTCTAATTTTGCTTCTTTTAATGCTAAAACAATAGAAGCATCTATAATATCATCTATTTCTAGTGTTATATTTAAGTTGTCAATACCAACCCCAGTCATTGACCAATCTTTTGATTTGTAAGCAACACCATCAATAATTACAATAAGAGGGATGTCGATTCGATGGGCGCGACGCATTTGATTTGATTCAATTATAGCCATCGATTACCTTTTTGATATAATTATATCAAAAAAAGATTCTTTATGCTAATAGTAATTAAAGATTTATTATATTTGAATATAATACGGAAATTATTTTAGCTGAGGTATATATATTATGAGTACAATTAAAGAGTTTTTAGCAGCAGATCATAGGAAGTGTGATAATTTTTTTGCATTGATGGAAGAAAAAGCTATGAAGTCACTTAGTGAAGCAAAAGAGGCATGTGAAGAGTTCGCAAAAGAGGCTGAGAGACATTTTCAGATGGAAGAGCGTGTGATGTTTGTGGAGTTTGAGAACAAAACAGGTATGACTGAAGGTCCAACTGCTATGATGAGACATGAGCATTCACAGATGAGAACTTTAATGAAGCAGATGTGTGAAGCGATAGATGCAGATGATAAAGATAAGTTTTTTGGCTTGAGCGAAACTTTGATGATTTTACTTCAGCAACATAATATGAAAGAGGAGCAGATGTTATATCCTATGGCACAACAACATTTAAGTGAAGAATCAGACAAAGTTGTTGAGATGATGAAATCTATGGTTGTTGAGTAGGGGTGGCATGTGAAATTAGCTGGACTCTCAACAGATCAAGCACCACCAATCTCTGCACCAGTTAGATTTTTTTTAACTGCTCCTTTGTTTGGTGTGTTGGCTGGTGCTTTTATGTTTTTTAGTGATAGTGCATCTTTGATGAATAGATTTTCTATGGATTCTATTGTTATTACACATGCCATAACTATTGGTTTTTTGGCATTTGTTATGCTTGGTGCTATGACACAGATGCTCCCTGTTTTAGCAGGTGCTAAGATGCCTCGTGTTATGTTTGTGACAAAATATTCATATCTCCTTTTGCTTATTGGAACACTTTGTTTATTGTTTGGTCTGTTTCTAGGCGATCACTCTTTGGAACTTGTGGGTTTTGTTGGTTTAGGTAGTGGTTTTTTAATGATTTTAGTTGCCATTGCACTTTCTTTAAAAACTGTTTCAAATTTTAATGCTACAATAAAGGCTATATCTACAAGTGTAATTTTTGCTTTTTTGATAGTTTTTATGGGGTTGTATCTTGTTTATGGTTATATCACTGATGACATAACCAAAGCACACTATATTGTCGCAAATATTCATAGCGTTTGGGCGATTTTTGGGTTTGGTGTTATTTTGATTATTGGTGTTGCCTTTCAGGTTTTACCTATGTTTTATGTTGCTCCAAAATTTAAACGATTTTGTAAAAGAAGGGTTGTTTGGCTTATCTCAACTGGGCTTGTTCTATGGTTGTTGTTTAGTGTCTTTTATGAAGAATATGCCATAATTGCCAAGATTTGGATAGCACTTTTTGTTTGGGCATTTGCTACAACGGTATGGTTAAAACTAGGTAAAAGGAAAAGACCTATTAGTGATGTAACTGTGTGGTATTGGAGAGCTGCAAGTATATTTTTAACACTTGGCTCATTTCTTTGGATATTTGATGAATATTTTAAGCATGAGTATATTGTGATGGTTGCCATCCTTATAGGTGGGGGTTTTATACTATCTATCATGATTGGGATGATGTATAAAATAATCCCTTTTTTGGTATGGTTTCATCTAAATGGTATGGGATATATGACTATTCCAACTATGAATGAGATGATAAACAAAAATCTTTCAAGATTGCAGTTTATACTTTTTATAGGCTCATTGGTTGGATTTATTTTTGCTTTTTATTACAGTTGGGTACTTCAAATTTCTGCTGTGAGTTTTATGGTAAGTATGATGATTTTAGAGTACAATATGGTTGAGCCTATGCTTATATATAGAAAAACAAGAAAGACAAAGCCTGATTTTGATATGAGTGCTTTTAGTATGCCAAAGGGATGATGTGAAAAATATTATTTTGATAGGATTTATGGGAGTAGGTAAGGGCAGTGTAGCTCGTGAAGTTACAAAACATTCTAAGTATATTGCCATAGATACCGATGACATTATAGAGAGTATGACAAACAAAAAGATAAAAGAAATTTTTTCTGATGAGGGTGAGAGCCATTTTAGAAAATTGGAAAAAGATATATCTTTTTGGCTTGAAAATAGTGTAAAAAGTACTTTAATCTCTACAGGAGGTGGTTTTTACAAGGTTGAAAATCTGAAGGAAATTGGTATAGTTGTGCTTTTGGATTCCCCTTTTGAAGCGATTATTAAAAGGATAAAAGAACATCCAAATGCAGAAAGAAAACTTAAAAAAAGACCACTTTTGCAAGATTTGAAAAAAGCAAAAGAACTTTATGAACAGCGAAGACCAGAGTATCTTAAACTTGCAGATATAGTTATAGATGTAACAAATAAAAGTGCAAAAGATTGCTCAAAAGAACTTCTTAAAAAGGTAAAAAAACATGCGTAAAATTTTAGTATATATGATGTTGCTAGTTGCTACATCTGTGATGGCGGCAAATGTGCAGTGGGCAAAAGATTATCAAACTGGTATAAAAATGGCAAAACAACAACATAAGCCAGTATTGTTTGTAGTTTCAAGAGATACTTGTAAATACTGTGTAATGCTAGATAAGCAAACACTAAGTAATCCAGTGGTTGCAAAGGCCTTAAATAGAGATTTTATAGCTATTAGATCTTGGTTGAATGAGGGTGACTATGTTCCTGAAGATTTATATGCACCAGGTCTTCCAACTATTTGGTTTTTACTTCCTGATGGGACACCTATGTATCAACCTCTTATGGGGATGATTAAATCTAAAAACTTCTTAGAAGCATTAGCAATTGTTAAAACTGAGTTTGATAAACTTAATAAAGGCAAAAAAAAGAATGATTTTTACAAATACGAAAAAAAATAGTTTTCAATTGGAGTTTGATGAACTCTTAGGTCGTGGCAAGATGGATATGAGTCGTGTTGGGGCTATTGTTGGCAATATTATTGATGAGATAAAAAAAGATAAAAACAAAGCACTTTTTGAGCATATTTCAAAGTTTGACAATTGGACTCCACATGCCGATGAAGAGTTAAAAATTTCAACTAGCCTGATGAGTGAAGCTTATGATAATCTTGATGAAAAATTAAAAGAGGCACTACATCTATCATATGATAGGATTAAATCTTACCATGAGAAATTAAAACCAAAATCTTGGTTTGATGATGAGAACAATGGAACTATTTTAGGGCAGAAAGTGACTGCTGTTGATATTGCTGGACTCTATATACCTGGTGGTAAGGCTGCTTATCCCTCATCACTATTGATGAATGTTATCCCTGCTCAGGTTGCTGGAGTTAATAAGATTATAGTTTGTACACCAACACCAGATAATGAACCAAATGAACTTTTACTTGCTGCTTGTCATCTTTGTGGTGTAAGTGAAGTTTATAAAGTTGGAGGGGCTAGTGCTATTGCTGCTATGGCTTATGGGACACAAAGTATTCCCAAAGTTGATGTTATAACTGGACCTGGAAATATTTTTGTAGCAACTGCTAAAAAGATGGTTTTTGGTGAAGTAAATATAGATATGATAGCAGGTCCTAGTGAGATAGGGATATTAGCCGATGAATCTGCAAATGCAAATCATATAGCGATAGATTTGTTATCTCAGGCTGAACATGATGAGATGGCAAGTTCAATTCTCATAACACCTTCGCAAAAATTAGCTGATGATGTAAAAGTTGAGATACAAAACTGGCTTGAAAAACTTCCAAGGAAAGAGATAGCGAGAAAATCTATAGAGGAAAGAGGAGCTATTATAATAACTCAAGATATGGATGAAGCCATAGAGTTGATGAATAAAATCGCTCCTGAACATCTTGAGGTTGCTACCATGTCACCTTTTGAGTTACTACCGTTTATAAAACATGCAGGTGCTATTTTCTTGGGTCACAACACGCCAGAAGCGATAGGTGATTATGTAGCAGGTCCAAATCATACTCTTCCAACTGGTGGAACTGCTAAGTTTTACTCCCCACTTGGAGTTGAAAACTTTATGAAAAAGACATCTATCATCTCTTTTAGTTCAAAAGCTATAAATGAGATTGGTGAGCAGTGTGCTTTGATTGCCAATACTGAGGGTTTAACTGCACATGAACAATCTGTTCGAGTTAGACTTATTTAGTTATATTTTTTTTGTTTTGTTAATCAGTTTGCTTCCAAAGCAAAATAAAAGACATTTTTAAGTATAATTCACGGATTTTAGAAATTATAAAAAGGTGTATCTATGACTAACAAACGAGTATTGGTTAAGTTTTCTGGTGAAGCACTTGCGGGTGAAGCAGGTCATGGAATTGACACACAGATTTTAAAGTATATTGCTCAAGAGATTAAATCTTTAGTAGATGCAGGTATTGAAGTTGGGATTGTTATCGGTGGTGGAAATATTATTCGTGGTGTAACAGCAGCACAAGATGGTATTATTAAAAGAACAAGTGGTGATTACATGGGAATGTTAGCTACTGTTATCAATGGAGTAGCAATGCAGGAAGCTTGTGAGCATACAGGTCTTCAAGTTCGTATGCAGACGGCTATCAAGATGGAACAGATTGCTGAACCTTATATTAATCGTAAAGCAGTTAGACATTTAGAAAAGGGTCGTGTTGTGATTTTTGCAGCAGGAACTGGAAACCCATTTTTTACAACAGATACAGCCGCAACTCTCAGAGCAGTTGAAATTGGTGCAGAAGTGATAATCAAAGCTACAAAAGTTGATGGAGTTTATGACAAAGATCCAGCTAAATATAGTGATGCAGTTAAATTATCAGAGTTAAGTTATGAACAAGCATTAAAAGATGATATTAAGGTTATGGATGATACTTCTATCGCTTTAGCAAAAGATAATTCCTTACCAATTATAGTGTGTGATATGTCTAAAGAGGGTAATCTTTTAGATATTTTAAATGGCAATATGCAAAACTGCTCAATCGTAAAATAATATAAAGGAAAATATATGAAAACAGAAGAATTAACAGCAAAAATTTTACAAGATAACCCAAATATGGATAATTATCAACTTGCAATTGCAGTTGCAAAAAGAAGTGATGAGCTTTTAAATGGTGCGCCAAGTAAATTGAATATAGATCCAAAAAGTATAAAAGCTGCTGATTTAGCTTTGATGGAAATTGCTGAAGGCCTTGTTACAATTAAAGGCTTTATAGATATAGAGGAATAATTTTTGGGACTTTCTCAGGTAGATATTGAAAAACTCAAGCATCTACATGATGAAAAGTTAGCAACAAAATATCTCTTCTCTCAGATAACACCTACCAAGGCTTTAAAAGAAGCCTTGTCTTATTCAACCCAAGCACATATAAATCAATTTAGAAAGAGTGGTGAACCTTATATTGTTCATCCCATTTTAGTCGCTAGTATTGTCGCTGCAATAACAAATGATGAATCTATGTCAATAGCCGCATTGTTGCATGATGTAGTTGAAGATACTGAAATTAAAATAGATGAAATTTCTAAATATTTTGGTGAAGATGTTTCTCACCTTGTAGAGGGATTGACTAAGATAGACTCCATAAGAGATAGCGAATTAATCCCTTCTCATTCAAGTGAAAAGTTGGTTGTTTCGGCATTGTCTTTTAGAAAAATGCTTTTAGCAAGTGTTGAAGATGTAAGGGTTTTAGTGGTTAAGCTTTGTGATAGGCTTCACAATATGCTTACTCTTGATTCTTTGCCTGAACACAAGCAACAAAGGATAGCAGAAGAAACTTTAGTTGTATATGCTCCGATTGCTCATCGTCTTGGTATCTCTTTTTTAAAAAATATCTTAGAAGATTTGAGTTTTAGCTATCTTTTTAAAGAGGAAAAACACCATATAGATAACTATCTTGATAAAAATTTTCATTCTATTGAGATGAAGCTTGAAGAATTTAAACAAGCCATAGAAAAAATATTTACAAGCAATGGTTTTTGTGAAGATGATTTTGAGATAATATCCCGTGTAAAACACCGTTATTCTATTTACTTGAAGATGCAAAGAAAGGGTGTTTCTATAGATGAGGTGTTAGACCTTCTAGCTGTTAGAATTTTAACAAAAGAGCCAGTTAAATGTTATAATATTTTGGGTTTAATTCATTTGCATTTTCAACCACTATCTTCAAGATTTAAAGATTATATCGCAGTTGCTAAAGATAATGGTTATCAGACTATTCATACAACTGTTTTTTATAATACTGCAATATTTGAAGTTCAGATTAGAACTTTTGAGATGCATAAAACTGCTGAACTTGGTGTAGCTGCTCATTGGAAATATAAAAGTGGTGGAAACAATATAAAACTTGATTGGTTAAATAATTTAGGTTATCAAAATGAATCGGTAGAAGATTTTTATGAACTTATAAAAAATGATTTATACAGTGATGATATAGTTGTTTTCTCACCTCAGGGGCAACCTTTTACTTTGCCTCGTGGAGCTGTTGTGCTTGATTATGCTTATGCAGTTCATACAGATATAGGTAACAAAGCCGAGTCTTCATTTATAAACAAAATAAAAGCACCTTTATTGACAGAGTTACACAATGGTGATATTGTCAAAATAGATACAACTGATAATATTATGACTAGGTGTAGTTGGATAGATGCTGTTAAAACATCTAAAGCAAAAACAAATATACGCTCAAACTGTAATGCTAGAATCCGTGATATAAATATAAAATCTAGTATAAATATAGTCTCAACTGCGATGAATCTTAATTATTCAAGAGTGGAAGAGTGGTTTGATACTATCAAGTGTGAAAGAAGAAGTATCTCTTGTGATATAGATAATTTTCGTGAAGTCATAAATAGATTTACAAAAAAAATAAGTCAAAATAGTAGATTTAAACAGTTTTTGACTAGACATAGATTTAAGTTAAAATCATCTATTATCTCTGGGGTAGAGGTTTTTAGTACCTCTAGTATATCAGATGTTGTATTTGATTATTGTTGCCATCCTAAGGTTGGTGATGAGATAGTTGCATTTTTAGAAAAAGGTAAAGCACATGTTCATCATAAGATGTGTAAAACAGCAGCTAAAAAAATAGACGCACATGAAAAAATGTTATTTGTAAGGTGGGAGAAGCAAAATATTTACCATTATAATATAATTGTTTCGTTACATAATGAAAAAGGTGCATTGGCAAACTTTTTGACATATTTAGTAAAACTAAATATAGATATAAGTTCTGTTCAATTGGGTAAAGAGAGTGGAGATTATATTCGTTATTGTGAGATAGGTTTTGAGTCTAACGAAGCAGATATTAACACTATTCGTGCTAAAATAGAGAGAAAAATAAAAGTTATACATTTTATAAGAACAGATGATGCTTATAAAAATTAAAAAATGTTGGGGATATAAAGATAGATGATAGATGAAGCATTAAGAGAGATAAGCAGAGGTAGTGCTGAGGTTATAGATGATGAAAGGATACACAAGCTTGTAAAAGCTTATGTTGAAGAGGGGAAAAACTATACTGTAAAATGTGGTTTTGATCCAACTGCACCAGATTTGCACCTTGGTCATACTGTACTTTTACACAAACTTGCGACATTTCAAAAGTATGGTGGGGTTGTACAGTTTCTTATTGGTAATTTTACAGCAACGATTGGTGATCCAACTGGTAAAAATGTAACAAGAAAAGTTTTATCGCAAGAAGATATAGAAAAAAACATAGTTAGTTATACAACTCAGGCATTTAAAATTTTGGATGAAAGTAAAACTAAAATAGTTTATAATAAAGAGTGGTTGGAAGAATTAGGTGCTATTGGTATGTTGTCTCTTGCTTCAAATCTAACAGTTGCTAGAATGTTGGAGAGAGATGATTTTTCTAAAAGATACTCTTCAAATACACCTATAGCTGTTAGTGAATTTATGTATCCTCTTCTTCAAGGATATGACAGTGTTCATCTTCAAAGTGACATCGAAATAGGTGGAACTGATCAAAAGTTTAATCTTTTGATGGGAAGACAACTTCAAAAAGCTTATGATATTAAAAAGCAACAAGCAGTGTTGATGATGCCTATATTAGAGGGTCTTGATGGTGTGCAGAAGATGAGTAAATCTTTAGGTAACTATATAGCTGTAGCAGATGAGTCAAACGATATGTTTGGAAAAGTTTTGAGTATCTCAGATGATCTTATGTGGAGATATTATGAACTTTTAAGTGATAAATCATTAGATGAGATTGCTACGATGAAAAACGGTGTAGAAGATGGTTCGCTTCACCCTAAAAAAGTTAAAGAAGATTTAGCACTGGAAATTACAGCGAGATTTCATTCGGCTGATGCTGCGCAAAATGCAAAAGCAGAGTTTGAGAGAGTTCATGCAAAAAGTCAGATACCAACAGATATAGCTGAATTTAGCTGTGATGGAGAGATTTGGATAGCAAAAGCATTAGTAGATTGTAACATTGAGCCATCAACTTCTCAAGCTAGGCGAGATATTAAGCAAGGTGCTGTTAAAATAAACCAAGAGAAGGTATCTGATATACAACTACAGCTTGGTGCTGGTGAGTATGTGCTTCAGGTTGGAAAAAGAAAATTTGCAAAATTAAAGGTTAAATAGATGAGTTTTGGGTCTTTAAAAATTGGAAAATATACGATTGAAAAACCTATTGTTCAAGGTGGTATGGGTGTTGGTATCAGTTGGGATAGACTAGCTGGGGCTGTATCAAAAGAGGGTGGATTAGGTGTGATTAGTTCAGTTGGAACTGGTTACTATGAAGATAAGAGGTACTCTAAAAAATTAGTTGATGGTAAGCCTTTGGGTGAGGCTAATTTTTATTCGCCAGAAGCTTTAAAAGCTATTGTAAATAATGCAAGAAAAGTTTGTGGGGATAAGCCCTTAGCTGCAAATGTTTTATATGCTATAAATGATTATGGTCGTGTTGTAAAAGATGCTTGTGAAGCTGGTGTAGATATTATTATAACCGGAGCAGGGCTTCCTACAAATATGCCAGAATTTACGGAGGGGTATCCTGATGTAGCACTTGTGCCTATTGTGTCATCTGCTAAAGCTTTAAAAATCATTTGTAAAAGATGGAAAGGTAGATATGACAGACTTCCAGATGCTGTGGTTTTAGAAGGTCCAAAGAGTGGTGGACATCAAGGATTTTCTTACGAAGATTGTAAAAAAGAGGAAAATCAGCTTGAAAATCTTGTAAAACCAGTGGTTGAAGAAGCTAAAAAATGGGGTGATATACCTGTTATAGCTGCGGGTGGTATTTGGGATAAAAAAGATATTGAAGAGATGATGTCACTTGGTGCGAGTGGCGTTCAGATGGGTACTAGATTTATTGGTACACACGAATGTGATGCACATGACAATTTTAAGCAAGTTCTTTTAAATGCCAAAGAAGAAGATATTGAACTTATGGGTTCACCTGTTGGTTATCCAGCTCAAGGGATTAGAACAAATTTAACAAGACTTGTTGAGAAAAGACAAGGTCCTGCTATTAAGTGTATATCAAATTGTGTTTCACCTTGTAAGCGTGGTGAGGAAGCTAAAGTTGTTGGTTTTTGTATAGCAGATAGACTAAGCGATGCTTATAATGGAAATCTTGAAACTGGTTTGTTCTTTTCTGGTACAAATGGATATAGATTAAAAGAGATAATTTCTGTAAAAGAGTTGATGGACAAACTGATAAAAGGCGAATAGCAGATATATGTTTCGCTTACTAATATTATTCTTATTTTTTATATGTTCACTTCATGCCCTAAGTGATAATCAAATCTTAAAGCGTGCTGATGGATTTATGAGGAATGGGGGTAAGAGTAGTCAGTTTCGTGCATATAATGATTATAAAAATCTGTATCTTCATGCTATTATTTCTGAAGATGAACATTTAAGAGTTCGTTCTTTGGAGGGGATAGTAAAAAGTGGAAAAAAACTTCATATTGACATTTCTCATTATTCCAAAGAGTTATTAAAAATTACCCATAAAACTTCAAAAAAAATATCTAAAAAAAAGAAAAAATCAAAACATAAAAATACTATTAAAATCAAATCAGCACATAAGCTTAAATTTGCTGGTTGGAGAAATTCACAATTAGTTTTAAAATTTGATAAAAAATTAACTTCAAGACAGATTAATTATTTTACTCTGTATGATTCAAAACATAAACAATATAAATATATATTTGATATAGACGCATCAATACTACTAAAATCTCAAACTTTGAGGAAGAAAGGTATTAAGAGGATTAGACTTGCTCAGTATAAGCCAAATGTTTTAAGATTAGCTATTGAAAATTCAACGAAACTCAAGATTTCATTTAAAAAAGATTCAACTCAGTTAATTATAAATATGAAAGTAATGCATAAAAAAAATGTGAGTAAAAAAGTTAAAACTAAATCAAATATACCTGTAAGGGTGGATAGAAATAAAATCATTGTTATAGATGCAGGTCATGGTGGTAAAGACCCTGGAGCTATTGGATATAGAGGTTATAGAGAAAAGATGATAGTTATTCAAATAGCACATCGGTTGAGAAAAATTTTAAACTCCCGTGGATATAAAATATATATGACTAGAAATGGTGATAGGTTTATTAAGTTGAGAAACAGAACAGCTTATGCAAACAAGAAGGATGCTGATATTTTTATCTCTATCCATGCAAACTCTGTAAGTAGAAAAAAAGCTTCTAAGGCATGTGGGATAGAGTGTTATTTTTTATCCCCATCTCGTTCTAAAAGAGCCGCAAAAGTTGCTGCAAAAGAGAATTCTGCTGATATGAGCGATATGAAAAAGTATGAACAAAATAACTTTTTAGGTCTTCTAAATCGTCATAAAATTATAGCATCAAATAAACTTGCTATAGACTTACAGCGAGGGATGTTAGGCTCATTAAATAGAAGTTATAAAAATGTGAAAGATGGTGGAGTCAGAGAGGGACCGTTTTGGGTTTTAGTTGGTGCGCAAATGCCAGCTGTATTGGTTGAAGTTGGTTTTGTGTCTAATCCAAAAGAAGCCAGAAGATTGGTAAATGCAAAATATCAAAAAAAGTTAGCTATTGGATTAGCTGATGGGATTGAAAGATATTTTGCCAATAACTAAAAATTATATTTAATTTTTTGGAAGTCCAAATTTTTGAGTAACTAACTCCCCTTCATCATTGAAAAATAGATAATAAAGCATATCTTTTTTAACACTAAGACCTGCTAAAAATCTAAGTGCTAGATTTGCTTGAAGTGAAGCTATGTGCATTACTATTGGGGTTGCAATGCCCTCTGGTGTTTTTTGAATAATCTTAAAAGCATCAGAAAATGAAGACGCTTCTATAAAAGCAACTTGTCCATGAAAAGCTTCGACACTTCCATATACCCAAGGTAGTTTTTGTTCTTTTGCATAGATATTTATCTCAGCTCTTGTTGGCAGATTGTCTGTTGCATCTATGATAAGGTCAACTTTTATACCTTTTTTACTCCACTCTTTAAAATCACATTCATGAGCAATTGCTTTGGCATGTGGAGATCTAAGCTCGATAAGTTTTGCATTGAGCATAGCTTTGTTTTTGCCTTCATCACCTATTTTAAAAGCGATTTGTCTGTGGATATTATGGTGGCTTACTTCATCAAAATCAACCATGTGAATCTCACCTATTCCACTTGAACCTAAAGCAAAAGCTAAAGAACTTCCAAGTCCACCAGAACCTATGATGGCAATTTTTTTGTTTTGCAAAAGGAGTTGAGTATCTTCCCCCCAAAGTTGAATTTGTCGGTGAAAATATCTCATCATAGCGAGTTTCTTTTGTTTAACATCTCTTTAAAGCCCCAAGAACGACGAGCTTGTATAACTTCTGTATGACTCATGTCAACTATCATTAACTCCTCTTTATTTCCTAAATGTTCCAAAAGTTCCCCATTTGGTGAGGCTAGTACCGAATCTCCATAAAATTTCCATGTGTACTCTTTGTCTTTATACTCCCCAATACGGTTTGCTCGTAATATGTAGCAGTTATGTGTAAAAGCACGAGTTGTTATAAGTGCTTTCCATCTTTGGTAAGATTCAAAAGTAGATACACTTGGAACTAAGATACAATCAACATTTTTATCTCTTAATTTTGCGAAAATCTCATCAAAATGGAGTTCAAATCCACTGACTACACCAAACTTAAAACCATTAATCTTAAAAACTAAGGGAGACTGTATTTTTTTTATTTCGTTTGCAAAAAATTTTTCTTCATTCCAATGTGAATAGTTTATGAGAATTTGTTGTTCATAGTATGAGGTGGAAGATGGGGCAAATTTTGCTATGGTTTTATAAACTTTTTTTTTCTTTACCATAACAAGTGGAGCAACTATTGTCATGTTGTATGTGGAGGATAACTCTTTTAGTATTTTACTTTGAAGAGTTGCTTGTTCTTTTATCATGCTTATGCTCATACTTTGTAATTCTTTGAAAAAAGGATTTAAAATATATTCTCCAAGGAGTAAAACTTTGACTCCTTTTTTATGTGCTATTCTAATATAGTTATATAATTTTGTAGAACTTAGACCTTGAGCAGATAGTTGAAGAGTTGCAGCTATCACTAACTAGCCTTTATCTCATTGATTTTTATTTGAGCATCTTGAAGTATTTTTTGAGCATCATTTAACTCGCTCATCCCTTTTTCATATGCTTTTACACTCTCTTGAAGTGTTATTTCAGGTTTCATAAGAGTATCTAATATTTGTTTTGCACTATCCAATTTTGTTTCAAAATCTTCTTTTTTTTTAGCCATTTAATGCTTCCTTTATATAGTTATCAAATTTATCAAGTTCTACTAAAAAGGCATCATGCCCATAATCACTATCTATATCTATATATGTGTGATTGTTATTACCTATCTCATCTAGTGTATCAGATATTTTTTTCATCTCTGTATTTTTAAAAAGTATATCATCTTTAAAGCTTATAAGATGAAGTTTTGCTTGTATCTTTTTCATAGCTTCGGCTAAAGAGTCAAATCCTCTTCCTAAATCAAAAATATTTATAGCTTTTGTGATGTATAGGTAAGCTAAAGGATCAAACCATTTTGTAAAATTATGTCCATTGTATTCTAAATATGATTCCACTTGAAATTTACCAAAAAGTTCATAAAGACCATCATCTCTTTTGTACTCTCGTCCAAATTTTTTTGCCATAGATTCGTGCGATAGAAAGCTTATGTGTCCTGCCATTCTACCTACTGCCATACCATTTAAACCTTGTTCTGTGATTATCTCAGGGTCATAATACCCTTGTTTAAAATCTGGGTCTTTTAGTATAGATTCTTGAGCTACTTTATTGAAAGCTATTGCCCATGGTTGTGTTGCATAAGTTGCAGCTAAAGAGATGATGTTTTTTGCAAAATTTGGGTAGTGGATAGCAAATTGAAGTGCTTGCATTCCACCCATGCTTCCACCAACTATGGCATGAACTCTATGGATGTCAAGTTTATCAAAAAGTATTCTTTGTGCTTTTATCATATCTTTTATGGTAATAACTGGAAATTTATAGCGATAATACTCTTGATATGGGTGTTGCATACTCATAGGGCCAGTTGAGCCAAAGCAACTTCCTATAACATTTGAGCATATTACAAAATATTTATCAGTATCTATCGCTTTGCCTGAACCTATAAGACCATCCCACCATCCAGCTTTATTCTCATCTTCATAAATTCCAGCTGCATGATGTGAACCTGTAAGGGCATGACAAACTACAACAACATTACTTTTGTCTTCATTTATTTCCCCATATGTCTCATAAGTGATGTCATAAGGTTCTAATATACGCCCACTTTCTAAGTAAAGAGGGTTGGTAAAATGTTGTGTATGTGTTTTTAGATTTAAGTCCAAGTTTGCTCTTTAAAAATAATTATGTCATTTTATCGAAAGTCTCTTAAAATTAAGTCTAGTTTTTAGATATTGTTTTAAGGTTGAACTTTGAATTTTGCTATGACAGGTAGGTGGTCTGAATAACCCTTGCCTTTATGTTTTTTTATTCTTCCTCTGCTCATTTGCCATCGATAGATATGATTTTTTTTAAAAAGGTATGCTTTTTTAAAGTTTGTTATAGAATGTTCCATATAGGAGACACCTTGTTTGTTTAGCAGGGATTGGGAGATTAAAATGTTGTCCATTGCCTCTTTTTTACCTCTAAAAATATATGAGTATCTATCTCTTTTTTTTGTATCGTACCAAAGGTTATAAAAATTATGCTTTTCATATTTTGTATTTTTGACGAGGTTGTTTTGCTTTATAGTTTTTAAAACATGATTTATCCCTGTTTTGCCATGTGTGTCATTATGTTTTCTTTTTCTTTTAAAGATTTTATACTCTTCATAGTCTGAATTGAAGTCTCCTAAAAGTATTATATTTTTATCATATCCTATCTCTTTGACTCTTTTTATGAGCTTTTTGGCAGAAACTATCCTCATGCTTTCAGGTCCAGATTTTGATTTCCAATGATTTACAAATATATATAAATCTTGAGAATTTATACGAAATTTTACTTCTAAAATATTTCTGTATTTGTATGAAGAGGTTACTTTTAATTCTTTTGTATAAACAAATGGTATTTTACTTAGTAAAGCTACTTTTATAGCTGTTGTTTTGTTATCTGCTATTGCATAGTAGGGATAGTATAGACCAGCTTGTTTAAGTGTGTATCGTAAATCTTTTAAGGCTTTGAGTGAACTTATCTCTTGCAGGGCTATGATGTCAGCATCTATATCTTTTATAACTTTTGCAATATTTTTTAATTTTATTTTATAGTTCTTTTTGTTCCAAAGCGATTTTGTATTTGGCTTATACTCTTTATATTTATAGCCATTTGGACTTAAATCAAATAGATTTTCTACATTGTATGTTGCTATTTTCAAAATCTTATCTCCAAAAGCTAAGGATACAAAAAGTAAAACTAAACTTAGTATCCTCACTGTTTAATCCCATTTAGTCTCAATAGATTATCTGGATTTACATCTCTTTGCATAAGTTGTTTAAAAAGCACTTCCATACTTTTTGAACCACCAGATTTAAGTATGATATTTAGGTAGTCTTTTGCTGTTTTTGAACTAAATATACCCTCATCAACAACGCTCATAAAAGTATCTGCACTTAAAACTTCAGCCCATTTGTAACTGTAATATCCAGCGGCGTATCCACCAGCAAATATATGTGCAAATCCGTTTTGAAATTTATTGTAACTTGGTGTTTTTATAAGTGCTGTTTCAACTCTTATCTCATCTAGGAGGTTTTGTACCTCTCTTGCTTGATAAAGTTTTGTGTGTAGTTTAAAATCAAATATGGAAAATTCAAGCTGTCTTAACATCCCCATAGCTGACATAAAGTTTTTACTATCTACTAGTTTTTGGATCATATCATCTGAAATAATTTCACCATTTTTATAGTGTGAAGCAAACATTTTTAAAACTTTTGGCTCATAAGCAAAGTTTTCTAAAAATTGAGATGGAAACTCTACTGCATCCCACTCAACTCCATTTACTCCACTAACTTCATTTTCATTAACACTACTTAGCATGTGGTGTATAGCATGTCCCATCTCATGAAAAAGTGTAACTACATCATCATGTCTTAGAAGTGACGGATTTTGTTTTGTTGATGGTGGAAAATTACAAACTATAAATGCAGAAGCTAGTTGCTCATTATCATTTTCATCTTTGCAGTGAGATTGCCAGTTGTGCATCCAAGCACCACCTCTTTTGCTATCTCTAGCTTCTAAATCAAGATATACTCTAGCTTGTAGTTTGTCATTTAGATAGAGGTTATATGAAGTTGCTTTTTCATCCCAAAGTTTTTCTTTGACTTTTTCAAATTTTATACCAAATAGTTTATGTAAAAACTCAAACATCCCAGCTACTACACTTTTTTGCTCAAAATATGGGCGATAAAGTTCCTCATCCAAGTCATAATTTTTCTTTTTTAATATTTCTGAGTAGTAAGCTGTATCAAAACTTTGTAGTTGTTTTGGTGCAATTTGTTGAAGCTCATCTAACTCTTTTTTTGCTTGTGCTTTTGAGTGTTTTAGTAAGGTTTCTAAAAAGTTTAAAACAGTTTTTTCATCTTTTGCCATTTTTGATGCGAGTGAATATGCTGCATAGCTTTCAAATCCAAGTAGTTTTGCCATCTCATTTTTTAATGCTAAAATTTTATCTATTATTTGTTCATTTTGTGGTGCGCGAGTTACATAAGCTTTATATAGTTCCTCTCTTATTTTTGCATTTTTACCATAGGTCATATAAGCTATATATGATGGCATGTGGAGTGTAAATTTATATTTTGTTTTACCATCTTCTTGAAAAGAAGCACTCTCTTTGTCACTGTGTGGAATCCCATCTACATCGGCTTCATCTGTGATTATATATTCATAAGCATTTGTTGCATCTAGCAGATTTTGGGAAAAGTTGTTTGATAATTCACTTAAAGATATATTTATCTCTTGTAGTTTTTCTTTTATTTTGTCATCTAAGTTCGCACCACTTAGTTCAAAATGTTGGATATTTAACTCTAAAACTCTTAACTGTTCATCATTTAAACTATCTTTTTCATTTTTTTGTATCTCTTTATAAGCATTATAAATATCTAAATTTTGAGATAGTTTTGTAGAATACTCCGTTATTATAGGAAGTGAATCGGCATAAATCTTTTGTGTTTCATCTGAGTTGTTAACACTGTTTATGTGTGAAAGTGGAGTGAAAAACTGTTCTAAGTACTCCTCCATCATTTCTAATGGTTTTACAAAAGAGGTATAAGTTTTTACTTTCATATCTAAAAGTTGTTGAATTTTTTTCTCATTATTGTCTAGTCTTATTTTTAATTCGTCAATAAAACTTTCTAAATCTATTTTAAATTCTAAAAATTGTTTTGGCATGTGGGATAATCCTTTTTTGTTTTATTCTTCTTCATCTCTTTTGAGTTTGATAGCACCAAATTCATTTATTAAGATGTCATCATACTTATCTGAGTTTTCTAAGAGTCTTTTTATAGCTAGTTGCCCTTCATTAAATGTTAAAGATGAATCTACAATAAGATATGAAAGATATATACTGTTTTCATTAATTGAAAATTGCAGATATGATAAATCTTTATTTTGACTAAGCATATAGTCATAGGTTTTTTCTATATTTTTATTTGGTATTGCACATAGTTTTGTATCACCTATGATGATTCCGTTTTCGTAGTAGTTTATATTTATTCTTGCACTACCTTTGTCGATTTTCCAAGAAGCTTGACTCCTTCTGGCTAATGTTACATTTATATTTAGTGAAGATAAAATATCTTCTAAAAGTTTTGTAGCACCAACTGGGTTATACCCTTTTCTTCTGAGTTTTGCAATCTCTAGTTTAACTCCACATTCTGGGCAATAATCATTTTTAATCTCTTTTTCCTCGATAAGATTTTTACATGATCTACATTTTATAATATTTTTTTTACCTGTTTTTTTAAAAGCAGTTATAGCCTCTTGTATATAAAAATATGGTAGAGCAAACCCTAAGTTATTTGCATTTTGGATAATAAAAGTATTTATTCCAATAATATCTCCGTCCATATTTAAAAGTGGACCACCACTATTTCCTGGATTTATGGCTGCATCTATTTGTATATATTCTAAGTCATCTTGAAGTCTTGACGCACGAGATACTATGCCCTCTGTTGCTGTATAGTTTAAACCGTAAGGGTGTCCTATGGCTATGGTGGTATCTCCATCTTCAACCATTTTAGTTGTGAATTTTAAAGGATTTTTTGGTGTGTTTATATCAAAATCAATAAAAGCTAAATCGTAGTATGGATCATCATATATAACTGGTGCTATAGCTCTTTTTATCTTCTTTGAACTGATTACAACCTCTTTTAAACCACTAGCTACATGAGAGTTTGTAATAATCATGTTGTCTATAATAAAGCCTGAGCCAGTGCCATAAGGTGTCATTATTTGGATAATATTCTCAATGTATGTTTCAAGGATTAATTGTGTGTTTAATGCCATCTAAATCTCCTCAAAATTTAAATCTTTTATTTGTAGGTAAAAACTATTGCTAAACTCATTTAAAGAGGTGAAGTTAAGTTTGTCTCCAAAAGGTTTGAGTAGTTTAAATCGACTTTGATACGGTGTTATGGTGTCTTCTATTTTTGAGATGATAACTCTTTTTGAAAAAGAGTTTTTTTCCTCATTGTAAAGTGTAGGATAGTTTAACTCTTTAAAAAACTGAGGATTTTGAATCTCTACAAGTGTATGTAACAACTCTTTTATGACAGGATGTAACCCATAATTATATAAGATATAAAAAGCTATATATTTGTAAATAGTTGGGATTATTTGATTGTATCTGTTATTTTTGTACCATCTTATTCTCAGTAATGATTCGCTTATAAAGTTATTTATCTCCTCAACAGAAGTTTTTTCAGTTGGGTTAAAAGTGTATTTAGCATTATAGAATTTTGTTTTAAATTCAGCAAAATCTATATTTTTTAATTTGATGATATACTCTCTTAGCTCTTCATTTTTTGTTTCAACAGTATTAGTTTCATCATTGAAATATTGCTGTATTTTTTTACTTATATCTTGATAAATTTCATATTTTGGTATCAATAAATAGTCTATTTTAAACAAAAGATTAAGATATATAAAAGCTTGCATTCCATCTTTATCATTTGATGGTAACATTGTGATTTTACTCTCTACCTCATCTATCCAGTTGCGTAAAAATTTATATTTTATATTTAGTTCATCATCACTTAACTTTTCTAAATGTTGTATATCTTCAAGAATTACATTTGGAAATTCAGATTTTATATACTCTTTGTCAAAATCTCCATTTAATGCTATCTCTCTTAGTGGAAAAAATATTTTATGTGGATTCATAGCTATGTTGTCATGAAAAAGTTTTAGTTTAATATACTTGTCATCACTAAAATAATAAGCATAAGTTAGTTGATAATTTCTCTCTAATATATATCTTTTTATAGCTACATTTATATTGTCTTTTTTTGTTATAATCACTTCAGCATATAGGTGTTCTTTTGTTATATGCCCTTTGATTTTTGCAGTTCCTTGGTAAATCTCAAAGATCAATATGTCATCTTGTAGCTTTGTTACAATGTTATTGTTAGCAGTTTCGTTTGTAAAATTTTGTAATGATGTCAAAAAATATTGATAAGCATTTAAAATATCACCATTTTCAAACGCTTCATATGACTTGTTAAAAAGTATCTCCTCATCTGGAGCAAGATTAGCATTTGTACCTCTTCCAAAAGGGTGGTTTATCTGTGTTTTAGTTTCAAAAAAGTTTAGCCAATTCAATTATTCTTATCCTTTTGTTTAACGAAGCATTTTTATAATTTTTATGTGTGAAGGTATCGTTTCTTGAAAATCATTATAACAGAAAAATATTTATACTTCAAAGCAAACTTATATATATTATTAGATAGAATTTAGAAAATCCAAAATAAGAAGTCTTATTATGAAACTAAAATGTTATCCGTCAAGGGAGGGTCTTTATGATCCTGAGTTTGAGCATGATGCTTGTGGTGTGGGGTTTGTTGCACATCTGAAGGGTGAAAAATCTCATGATATAGTTAGTAAAGGTTTAAAGCTTCTGGCAAATCTTGAACATCGTGGTGCTGTTGGAGCTGAGAAGAACTCAGGTGATGGTGCTGGGATACTTACTCAGATGCCAGATAAGTTTATGAGAAGGGTTGCAAAGGAGCAGGGGATAGAGTTGCCAGAATTTGGTTCTTATGGTGTTGGTGTTGTGTTTTTACCTCGAGATCCAAATGCTTATACGGAGTGTGAGAGTATAGTTGAAGAGTGTATAGAAGAACTTGGTCAAGAGTGTTTGGGATGGAGAAAAGTTCCAACATGCAATGAAACACTTGGAGATACAGTAAAAGCAGTTGAACCGATAGTTCGACATGTTTTTATAAAAAAGGCTCAGACAATAGACTCTGAAGCGTTTGAAAGAAAGCTTTTTGTTATAAGAAAGTACGCACAATCTCTTGTCACTGCATCACCAATTCAGGGGACAGGGTATTTTTATATGCCATCCATGAGTTATAAAACCATCTCGTACAAAGGTCAGCTCATCACTGAGCAGTTACCACTCTTTTTTGCAGATTTGAGTGAAGATGATTTTGAATCGGCTATCGCTTTGGTTCATAGTAGATTTTCAACTAACACTTTTCCGTCATGGGCATTGGCTCAACCATTTAGATATATTGCTCACAATGGGGAGATAAACACTCTTAGGGGAAATATTAATTGGATGAGAGCGAGAAAATCACTTTTAAAATCAAAACTTTTTAGTGATGATGAACTTGATAAAATCTATCCATATCTTATAAATGAAGACAAAGGGAGTGATAGTTCTGTTTTAGATAATGTTATAGAACTTTTAACTCTAGCTGGTAGAAAACTTCCACATGTTATGATGATGATGATACCTGAAGCTTGGCGTGATGATGAGATGGATGAGGCAAGAAAAGCTTTTTATGAGTACCATGCAACATTTATGGAGCCTTGGGATGGACCAGCTTCGGTTGCTTTTACTGATGGTAGATTTATAGGTGCTACACTTGATAGAAATGGTTTAAGACCTTCAAGATACTCATTAACAAAAGATAATATTTTAGTTATGGCAAGTGAGCAGGGTGCTTTGGAATTTCCTAGTGAAGATATAGTCTTAAAAGGGAGACTTCAACCTGGTAAAATGTTTTTGGCTGATTTGGAAAATGGAAGAATTATCAATGATACAGAGATAAAAGAACAGATTTCAAAAGCATATCCATATAAAGAGTGGATAGAAAATCAAAAGATAAACCTTGATGATTTACCACTAAATACAGAGGTAAAACAACCAAATCATAATACTATTTTACAAAGACAAAAATGTTTTGGTTATACTCAAGAAGATTTAAAAACTGTTTTGACACCAATGGCAAATGATGCTTATGAAGCAACTGGTTCTATGGGGAATGATGCTTCTTTGGCAGTTTTATCTCATAAATCTATAAATCTTTATAACTATTTTCACCAACTTTTTGCTCAAGTTACAAACCCACCAATAGACCCAATCAGAGAAGAATCTGTTATGAGTTTAACATCATATATAGGATCTCAAGGAAACCTTTTTCAAGAAGTGGATGAAAATAGAAATTTTATCAAACTATCTTCACCGATTTTAACAAATGTGCAACTTGAAAAACTAAGGGGTGTTAGTAAGTTTAATTTTAAAGCAAAAACTATTAATATCTTGTTTGATGCTACCAAAAAAGGATCTATGGAGAGTTCATTAGAGAGGATAAAAGAGGAAGCGTCTAAAGCACTTGAAGATGGCTATCAGGTTATTATCCTCTCAACTCGTGGAACTTCAAAAACAAAAGCGGCAATTCCAACACTTTTAGCTACAAGTGCAGTTCATCATCATCTTATAGCTAAAGGAACTAGAACAAACTGTGGTTTAGTTGTAGAAACTGCAGAGGCTAGAGAGATTCATCATTTTGCAACTCTTATTGGTTATGGTGCAAATGCTATCAACCCTTATTTAGCATTTGAAAGCATAGAAGATATGAGAAAAAGAAAGATGATAAAAGAGGACATATCTCCACAAACAGCTGAACAAAACTATATAATTGCCATAGGTAAAGGGATATATAAAATCATGTCTAAAATGGGTATCTCTACTATCCGTTCATACACTGGCGCTCAAATTTTTGAAGCAGTTGGTTTAGGTGATGAGCTTGTAGATAAATATTTTAAAGGGACACCATCAAGACTTGGTGGTATAGATGCCGATACTTTAGAAACAGAAACTCTTTTGTGTCATGCTATTGCTTATCCAAAACAGATTATAGAAGCAAATGACCTTGGCGTTGGTGGTCAGTACTCTTATAGACAAAGGGGTGAAAATCATCTTTTCTCACCTGAGGCTATTTTCTTACTTCAACAATCAACAAAAAATAATGACTATAACACTTTTAAACGATACACAAAAATTATAGATGAGCCACAAGAGGAGTTTGTGACGCTTAGAAGTTTGTTAGAGTTTACAAAACAACAGCCTATTCCTATTGATGAGGTTGAGCCAGTTGAAAACATTATGAAAAGGTTTGCAACAGGTGCTATGAGTTATGGCTCAATTAGTGAAGAGGCTCATACAACTTTGGCAATAGCTATGAACTCTATCGGTGCAAAAAGTAATACTGGCGAGGGTGGAGAAGATTCTAAGAGATTTGGTACAAATAAAAACTCAAAAATCAAGCAGGTTGCAAGTGGTAGATTTGGTGTAACTGCAAACTATCTTGTAAATGCAGAGGAGTTGCAGATAAAACTAGCTCAAGGTGCAAAACCTGGTGAGGGTGGACAACTTCCTGGTCATAAGGTGGATGAGATAATAGGTGCTATAAGGCATTCAACTCCAGGTGTAGGGCTTATCTCCCCACCACCACACCATGATATTTATTCTATTGAGGATTTAAAACAGCTTATACATGATTTGAAAAACTCAAACCCACATGCCAGAATAAATACTAAGCTGGTTTCAGAAGTGGGAGTTGGTACTATTGCAGCTGGTGTTGCAAAAGCTTATAGCGATGTTGTCCTTATCTCTGGTTTTGATGGTGGAACAGGTGCATCACCCCAAACATCTATAAAACATGCTGGGCTTCCTTGGGAACTTGGTTTGGCTGAGACACATCAAACACTTATAAAAAATGGTCTTAGAGGTCGTATAGTGGTTCAAACTGATGGACAGCTTAGAACTGGTAGAGACTTTGCAATCGCTACTCTTCTTGGTGCTGAAGAGTGGGGAATTGCTACGAGTGCTTTAGTTGTTGAGGGTTGTATAATGATGAGAAAATGTCATCTAAACACATGCCCAGTTGGAATTGCAACACAAGATAAAGATTTAAGAGCAAAATATACAGGTAAAGCTGAACATGTTGTGAACTTTGTAAGATTTTTAGCAACAGATTTAAGAGAGATTATGGCTGAACTTGGATTTAGAACTATTGATGAGATGGTTGGGCGAGTTGATAAGCTTAAAGCTAAAGAGGGTATTAATCACTTCAAAGCAAAACATCTACAACTTGATAAACTTTTACATAAGATGCATGTAAGAAGTGAAGATACGCCTTATAAAACCTCGCAGCAAGACCACGGTATAGATATGGCATTAGATAATGAGTTGATAAAACTTTCACAATCTGCCATAGATAATAAAACACCGATAAAAGAGTATATAAAACTAAGGAACATAAATAGAACTGTTGGAACTATGCTTTCATCTGTGATGACAAAAAAATATGGAGAAGTTGGATTACCTGAAGATACTATCTACTTTAAAGCAGATGGAAGTTGTGGTCAGAGTTTTGGGGCATTTGTAAATAGTGGTATAACATTTGAGATAGAGGGCGATGCAAATGACTACTTTGGTAAAGGTCTTTGTGGTGGTAAGTTGATACTTTATCCACCAAAAAATTCAACTTATGATGCAAACAGAACGACAATTCTTGGAAATGTAGCATTTTATGGTGCGACAAGTGGTGAAGCTTATATTTATGGTCAGGCCGGTGAGAGATTTTGTGTGAGAAACAGTGGTGCTAAAGTTGTTGTTGGTAGCATAGGCGATCATGGTTGTGAATATATGACAGGTGGTCGTGCTGTGATACTTGGAGATATTGGTAAAAATTTTGGTGCTGGTATGAGTGGGGGTATCGCTTATATTTATGATGAAAAAGGTAATCTAAAATCGAGAATAAATGGTGGTATGGTTGATTTGGATGCCATAGAGAGTGATGAAGATGAGACAGAAGTTAAATCAATGATAGAAAATTATGTAAAATACACATCATCAAAAGAGGCAAAAGAGATTTTAGATAGCTGGAAAGATGCAAAATCTAAGTTTATAAAAGTGATGCCACAAGATTATAAAAGAGTGTTAGCTCTTAAAAAAGAGGAGGTGTGAGATGGGAAAAATAACAGGATTTAAAGATTATGAGAGAAAAAATTTTACTCTTGAACCTCCACATGAGCGTGTAAAACATTATAATGAGTTTATAACACCATTGCCAAAAGAGGATATGGAGGAACAAGGTGCTAGATGTATGGAGTGTGGTGTACCGTTTTGCCATTCTAGTTATGGTTGTCCACTTGGTAACCTTATACCTCAGTTTAATGACCAAGTTTATCGTGGAAAATGGGAGGGTGCTTTTAGAACTCTTATGAGTACAAATAATTTTCCTGAGTTTACAGGAAGAATCTGCCCTGCCATCTGCGAGACGGCATGTGTACTTGGCATGAATGAGACTGCTGTTGGGATAAAAAATATAGAGTATTCCATCATAGAAAAAGCTTATAAAAAAGGGTGGATGAAACCACAAATACCAAAAAGACAAAGTGGTAAAAATGTAGCCATCATTGGTAGTGGTCCAGCAGGACTTGCCGCTGCAAATCAACTAAACAAAGCTGGACATAATGTAACTGTTTATGAAAAACAGAGCAGAATTGGTGGGCTTGTTAGATATGGAATACCTAACTTTAAACTAGATAAAAAAGATGTAGTTCAAAGAAGGGTTGATTTGATGAGTAAAGAGGGTGTGAAGTTTATAACTGATGCAAATATTGGTGTAGATATACCTCTTAGTGATATTCAAAAAAACAGTGATGCTGTGATAATCACAACAGGTGCAGGAAACCCTAGAGACTTACCTATAGAAAATCGTGATGCAAAAAATATCCATTTTGCAATGGAGTTTTTATCTCAGGCAAACAGTAGAGTTGAGGGTGAAGTGATACCAGAAGATAAAAGTATCTTGGCAACTGATAAACATGTAGTTGTGATAGGTGGGGGAGATACTGGTAGTGATTGTGTTGGTAACTCTATCCGTCAAGGGGCTAAGAGTGTAACTCAGATAGAGTTGATGCCAAAAGCACCATTAAAAAGAACTGCTGATATGCCTTGGCCAACATATCCAAGGATTTTTAAACTTTCAACTTCTCAAGAAGAGGGTTGCGAGATGGATTTTAATGTACTTTCAAAATCTTTTATCAAAGATGCAGATGATAAAGTTACAGGTATAAACTGTGTTAAAATCGAGTGGGAAGGTAGAGGTTTTAAAGAGATAGAAGGGAGTGAGTTTGTACTAAAAGCAGACTTGGTACTTTTGGCTATGGGCTTTTTAGGACCATTGCAAGATGATGTTATAAAAGAGCTTTCGTTAGAAACTGATGAGAGAAGCAATATAAAAACAAGTGGTTATAAAACTTCACTTGATGGTGTATTTAGTGCAGGTGATAGCAGAAGGGGACAATCTTTGGTTGTTTGGGCGATTTATGAGGGTAGAGAGTGTGCCATAGAAGTAGATGAGTATCTTAGTGGTCACAAAACTATGTTAAATGCAAGAAATAGTTCTTTGTGTGAAATCTAAGGATAATAATAAAAAAGGAAAATGATGTTGAAATTGATTAGTTTTGTTCTTTTGGTTGTGATAATGAGTGGTTGTGGGACAAATAATGATTTGAAAGTTAAGTCGAGTTTGTACCAATCAGTAACTCCAGATAAGGCTGTTTTACTTCAAAAAGGAAAAAATAAAAGATATTGTGCGAGATGTGGTATGAAACTAGCGAGATATTATAAGACAAATCATGCAGCTATTTATAAAGGTAAGCAGTATCAGTACTGTTCCATACATTGTTTAGAGGAGCATTTAGGAAAGGGTGTAACTCTTAAAAATCCTCAAGTGGTTGATGTAGCTTCTTTAAAATTTATTTCTGTTGGAGATGCTAAGTATGTGGTTGGTAGTAAAAAAAGAGGAACCATGAGTCGTGTTAGCAAGTATGCTTTTGCCTCTTTGGATGATGCAAAAAAATTTCAAGCTAAATATGGTGGTGAAATCATGAGTTTTAATGGTGCTAGAAAAGTAGCTGAGGAAGATTTTAAGTTTAAACGAAAATATTAAGTATCTATTAAAAAAACAACTATGATGTGAATCCGGGTTTGATGAATTTCTTCCCAATGGAGCTTAAGATTTATGGAGAGGTACTTATATTTTTTATGTTTATGTTGAACTCTACACCATTTTCAATATTTTCAGCCTTTAATTTACCATTATGATGTTCCTCTATCATAATCTTTGACATATAAAGCCCTAGTCCTGTACCATTTTTCTCATTTTTTGTACTAAAATATGGATCAAATATATTTGGCAATATATCTTGAGGTATCCCTCCACCATTATCTTTTATAGAGATAACATAATTATCATTTTGCTTGTATATAGTTATATCAATTTTACTATTTTGTATATTTTTTTCTATAAAATTATCTTCTGAATTTTTAAGTATATTTAGTATAACTTGCATTATCTCATTTTGATATAACTCTATTTGTTCATCTATTTGAAAATCACAATTCACTTCTATGCCTTTACTGTTCATAGAATTTTCTACTATTTTTAAAGCTCTATTTATCGGTTCTTGTAAATTTACAAGCTCTTTTTGTTTATCTGGTTTAAAAAAGTTTCTAAAGTCATCTATAGTTTCAGACAAGCCTTGCAAATATTCAATTATATTATTATATTTTTTATCTAAAAACTGTAAAAATTGTTCTCTATCATTTTTATCTGATAGATCAAATCTTTCTGATGCTGTTGTACATTGAATTGCTATAACTGAAGCATTAATAGCACTTAAAGGTTGTCTCCATTGATGAGCTATCATAGATATCATCTCACCCATTTGAGCAAGACTGCTTTGTCGTTGAAGCATTTTTTCTTTTTGGTTGTTTTTTTCAATCTCTTCATTTATTTTTTCTATCTTAGATTTAAGTGTTTTGTTTAATGTTTCTATCTCTTTTATATAGTGTTGTTTTTCTATTTCATTTGCTACTTGATTTGCAAACAGAGTTATTATAGAAGAAACAAAGTCTGGATTTTCTATTGGCTTACGATATAAAACTATTATGGCTCCAAATGTTTTATTTTTACTATTAAAAAGTGGAATTCCAGCATAGCCTTCAACTTTTAAATTTACTAAATCCTGATCTAGGGGGAAAATCTTAGTAACATTTTTTGGATAAACAACTACTTTTCCATCATATACAACTTCACAAGGTGAATTTTTCAATATATATTCAAGCCCATCTACAATTTTATTGTCCATACAGTATGAAAGTGTTTTGACTGAAAACTTATCTTCTTGCAATTCGCCAATAAAAACATGGTCTGCTTTTAAAGTTTTCGCAAGTTGCAAAACAACTGCATCCATAAAAAGAACACCAACTATCAGAAGCTCAAAAAAGTGACTAATGCAAGGCAAAAACTTGTAGGAGCTACTGGTAGCTTCAAGAGTTTTTAACGAAGTCAGTAGTTGCTTTTTTGAGCTTCCCTATGGGCGATAAGAAAACAGTCCTATTGTGTCGTTAGATTTTCTTGAATTAACCAGTTAGTTCTTCAAAAATCTGCCTATCACTAGAACTGTTTTCTTATCGCTGATAATTGGTGTTCTTTTTGGATAGGTACTTATATGAAGCCTAACGGCAAATTCCATTGCTCCGTGACATATTTTTAAGCCTAAAGAGTTAAATCTGTTATAACTTTCAAATGTGTAAACTTCAAGAGAGATCAGCTCATGACAAGAGTGATAGTGGTTAAAATGCAAATGCTACAAATAAAAATTCATACAAATAACATTCTCTCAAAACTTTCAATAATCACTTCATTGCTTAAAAATAGAAATAGCAACAAGTTGGCATTTAAAAGCAGTCAATACTTAAATAAAGCAGATGATTTTTCATCACAAAAGCAAATAATCGTAACTCAAAAACAGACTAAAATATCCAAATCCGCCCACAAACTCCATAGCCTACATTCGTTCATATAACAAGGCGTAGAAACAACATTTTAGCATTAGAATTATTTATGATGGATTAATGTGGTTGGTGCTAAAATGTTGATTAACTAATAGTTATCTGATAGGGTAAATTAACATAAAAAATTTAAAATATAAAGTTATATAAATCAAATTTAGATACAATGAATCTAATATTGTTTAGAGGTTGTTATGAAAACAAAACAAGAACTAATGCAAGAATTATTAAACAAATTAAATATTTCAATATCTATTGATTTATTTAACCCAGAAAATGGAACAATAACAAAAGATGGATTACTTGAAATAAGTCATGGAATTACAAAATATTTAAATAAAAATTCAGATAAACCAACAATAGTTAAACATATTAATAGTCAATTGGGGATACCACCAGATGATGAACATATAGGTAATAATGGACAAGTAAGTTCTAAACTAATTGATGATATTTTATTATTTTTAAAAGAGGATTAATTAGTGAATGCAATAACAACACAATATTTTAAAGAATATAGAAAAGAATTAGGTTTTACAAATCAAGGTACTAATAATGTAAATGCAGTTTTCAATAAACTAAAAGATAATAATATAATTCAAAGATTAAATAATCAAGGAAGAAGACCTGAACAAGTATATTTTTCATGGATGAGAGGTTATATCAT
>Ga0256842_1000570_pt1 | contig 32585 bp, 19 predicted proteins | sample 4559240metaG_FD_185973 | JGI IMG/M metagenome (GOLD analysis project Ga0256842, IMG submission 185973) | Hydrothermal vent microbial communities from Guaymas Basin, Mexico - 4559-240 | ecosystem: Environmental > Aquatic > Marine > Hydrothermal vents | place: Mexico: Guaymas Basin | collected... | reverse complement strand
CACAAAGGCTAGCATAAGTAGCATTTTGGCATTACGCTCACAAATACCACGCTGCATAATATAAAACATTGCCGTATTGTCCAACTGTCCTACAGTGGCTCCATGGCTACATTTTACATCATCAGCATATATTTCTAAAAATGGATTAGTATCTATTTTCGAGGTTTTTGTAAGCTGAATATTATTATTATTTTGATAAGCAATAGTCTGCTGCGCATCCTTCATCACCAATGTATGACCATTGAAAACCGAACGCGCATGCTCATCAACTATTCCTTTAAAAAGTTGATTGCTTGTACAATTTGATACAGCATGAGTAATATGCACATGATTATCAACAAACTGATGTCCGTCCATTAGGTATAAACCAATAACATCAGCATTAGAACCTTTGCCGTTTAATACAACTTTAGTATCATTCTTTACCAAACCACCATTAAGAATAATAGTATTTGATGCAAAATTGGAATCAGCACCTTGCTTCACAAAAGTGGAAGTAATAACTGTAGATTCATTATCCTTATTTTGCAGTTTATAGAAATCTAGCTTTGCACCATCTGCTATACTTATTTCTGTAATATTATTGATAAAGCTAGTATTATTGCTAACAGAATCGTCGCAATGCAGCATTCGCAATTTTGAGTTCTTACCCACAATTACCAAATTACGCATATTGGCAAAAATATTATCCTTGCTATCAATAAGGTTTACCATTTGCAAGCTTCTATCATGCTCAACATTATCAGGCACATATACAAAATATCCTTCGCTAAAATCTGCTGTATTTAGAGCAGTCATAGCATTCTCAGCATCAATTGCATATTTGCCAAAATGTGGCTCTATAAGCTCCGAAAAAGTATTTATTGCAATACTCATTGGGCAAACAATAGTTCCATTTTCGTAAGTAGTAACACCTTCAGCACCTTTCATCCACTGCCCATTAAGCTGAGTATAAAGGTCGGTATCATATTCATTATTAGAACACATTAGAGCAGAATTGGAATCATCCAAATTATCCTGATTTTCTATTGCATTTACATCATAATTGCGCTCAAGAGTATTCTTAAGACTAGTCTTGCGCCAAGCTTCTAGTTTTGTGGTAGGGAATCCTAATTTATCGAATTCTACCACTGCTTTTCGTCGCAAATCACTCAACCAAACACTTTCATTCTCAATATTAACCTTTAATTTGGTCTCTACCTTCGATAAAAGATTTTGTTTAAGCTCCATTGCTATTTCTTTGGATTTATTGCTCATTATTTCTTAGCTTCAAGTTCTTCCTTAATCCAATCGTAGCCTTTTTCCTCTAGCTCTAAAGCCAAAGATTTGTCGCCAGTTTTCACAATCTTGCCATCATACATTACATGTACAAAATCAGGTACAATATAGTCTAGCAAACGCTGATAATGAGTAATTACCACTGTAGCATTTTCTGGCGATTTTAAAGCTGTAACGCCTTTTGCCACAATACGCAAAGCATCAATATCAAGTCCCGAATCTGTTTCATCAAGAAATGATAAAGTAGGCTCTAGCATTGCCATCTGAAAAATCTCATTTTTCTTTTTCTCTCCACCAGAAAAACCTTGGTTTACTGAGCGATTATTTAATTTAGCATGCATTTCCACAAGCTCCTTTTTCTCTTTCATATACTTCAGAAAAGCACCTGCTGATAATGGCTCTTGACCACGATATTCACGAATTTCGTCAATGGCAGTACGCATAAAGTTAGTCATGCTTACACCGGGAATCTCCACAGGATATTGAAATCCCAAGAAAACACCCTCGCGAGCTCTATCCTCAATGGAAAGCTCCAATAGATCCTTGCCTTTATAAATAATCTCGCCACTAGTTACATCATAAGCATCATTACCTGCTATTACTGCAGCAAGAGTACTTTTACCAGTACCATTAGGACCCATAATTGCATGAACTTCGCCAGCATTTACTGTTAAGTTTAAGCCACTTAATATTTCTTTTCCCTGTACACTTACGTGCAAATTCTTAATTTCTAACATAATATTTTGTTTTAGCCTACGCTATTTTCTAAACTTATTGATAATAATTTCTGTGCCTCAGCAGCAAATTCCATTGGTAGTTTATTCAACACCTCTTTGGCATATCCGTTTACTATTAATCCAATTGATTTATCAGCACTCAAACCTCTCTGCTGACAGTAGAATAACTGCTCATCAGATATTTTTGAGGTTGTTGCCTCATGCTCTACCACGGCAGTTTCGTTTGCCGTATCAATATATGGGAAAGTATGTGCTCCACACTCACTTCCCAAAAGCAAACTATCGCATTGCGAAAAATTTCGGCTATTGTCGGCACTAGGGTTTATTTTTACCAAACCACGGTAGCTATTATGACTCTTTCCTGCCGATATTCCTTTAGAAATAATTGTGCTTGTGGTATTTTTTCCGATATGAATCATCTTTGAGCCAGTATCGGCCTGCTGATAATTATTGGTAACTGCCACAGAGTAAAACTCTCCGATAGAATTATCGCCTTTAAGTACACAGCTAGGATATTTCCAAGTAACAGCAGAGCCAGTTTCTACCTGAGTCCACGATATTTTAGAATTATTGCCCTTGCATAAACCACGCTTAGTTACAAAGTTGAATATACCACCAAGGCCTTCCTTATTACCAGGATACCAGTTTTGCACAGTGCTATATTTAACCTCTGCATTTTCGTGAGTAATAATTTCCACAATAGCTGCGTGTAGCTGATTTTCATCACGTTGTGGCGCAGTACAACCTTCGAGGTAGCTTACATAAGCATCATCATCAGCAACAATAAGTGTGCGCTCAAACTGACCTGTATTAGCAGCATTAATTCTGAAATAAGTACTAAGTTCCACTGGCGAACGTACGCCTTTTGGAATATAGCAGAACGAGCCATCACTAAAAACTGCTGAATTAAGAGCTGCAAAATAATTATCTGATGGAGGCACTACACTACCCATATATTTTCTTACCAAATCAGGATATTTCTGTACTGCCTCGCTAAAGGACATAAAAATGATTCCTTTTTCTTCAAGCACTTCAGAGAAAGTTGTCTTTACCGAAACGCTATCAATAACAGCATCTACAGCAACTCCCGAAAGAACTTTTTGCTCTTCGAGACTAATTCCCAACTTATTGAAAGTATCAATTAATTCAGGATCCACCTCATCAAGGCTTTCAAGCTCCTTTTTCTGCTTTGGGGCAGAATAGTAAATAATATCTTGAAAATCGATTTCAGGAATTTTCAAATGCGCCCAATCAGGTTGTTCCATTGTAAGCCACTTACGGTAAGCCTTCAAACGGAACTCTAGGAGCCATTCCGGCTCATTCTTTTTTGCGGAAATTATCCGCACCACATCTTCACTCAAGCCTTTGCCTATGTCATCAACTTCAATATCAGTGGTAAAACCATATTTATAATCAGAGGACGTAACCTCATCAATTAATTTATCTTCGTCTTTTGCCATTATAATTTATTTTCAATCCTTATTTAGATTAAATTAAAATAAGACTGCAAAGATACTAAACTCTTGTGGATTATGAATGTTTAAAAATGATTTTAGTCATAGATTTTTTAATAATTTAATAAAAAATTTTAGCTGATTGAAATAGAGAAAATTAGGAGTTAAATTAGTTTAGTGTTCGGGATTTTGGGTTCTTTGTTTCTTATTTAAACTTCCTTGTTTGGGGTTCAAAAATTCAAAGTAATTTTACTTTTATTAGGTAATTACTTGGTGTATCTCGGGCATCTTGCCCAATGATATTGCTAATAAAGCATACTACTTTGTTAGTGAAGCAACAACTTGGAGTCATCGTTTCACTTGTATAAAATAACAATATATATTATAAATTATAAAAAAATCATTAATCCTGTTAATATATTTACTACCTTTGGGAGTTACTAACAATTACTATATTACAAAATGAAATACAAGCATACAAGCATACAAGCATACAAGCATACAAGCATACAAGCATACAAGCATACAAGCATACAAGCATACAAATATATGAATGTACTTCTTATATAAACCTATATATTAGAAATAACAGAATATACACAAAAAAAATTCCGAATGTATTATTAAAAGGAAAAGGGTTTACGTAAATTGGAGGTTCCCTCTACAGAACTTTATAACAATTTTTAAAACGTAAACCCATTAATTTTTTTTAATAATGAAATACAAAATTACAATAAATACGGTACTAATGGTACTTCTTTTAACAAATATTAGTCTATTAAATGCACAAAGCTTTACTCCCTCGCAAACAGCTGATAATATATCAGGTAAATGCGAAAAAAAGACTAAGAATACAGGAAATGATATTAGATATTTTGAATCAAGTTTTTTTCAAATCTCAGTTTGGGATGGTGATAGAGCAAGACTAGGATATGATTATGGTACAGGGAATGGACCAGAAGCATCACTTATGCTTGATGGAAATCAATATGGGCAGGTAGAAGATCCTGATGTAGTATTGCAAGAAATGTATAATACATTATTTGCTTTTATTATTTATACTATAGAAGGTAAAGTATATTATGAAGTACATAGTTTTTATCAAGGAACTCATAGTTTACCAATACCTAGTCAACAAATTGGAACATCCAACCTATGTAGCAATCCAAATGTGGATATTGACGATCAAAATAATTTAGTTGCCGTTTGGGCTGATACTACCAATGGTAAGGATATTATTATTGCTTATTCTGATATTTTCTTTACTAATTCTAATACCACAGTTACTACTGCATGTCATAATGCATGGAACCCTGATGTAGCTATTTGGTACGATTATATTAATTATAAAAAACACGTCAGAATTACAGCTAACTCAGATTATGATAGCGAAAATGCGGTAATAATAATAAAAAATGATGCCTGGACATCAGGAATTTTTACTGGAGTAGATAGATGTGAAGCATATAAGCCTGATTACTTTGGGCGACCACGAATAGCAGCAAGTGCTAATGGTAATGAAATGTATGAAGTAGTTGTTGATAAACATGAATATAATTCAACTATCAATACTATTATGGGGTGTACTTTTAGTGGTCTAGGAGTACTTAGTGCAGCTACTGTACTAAACCCAAATTTACAACAAAGTATTAATACAGAGCCTGTAGTAAGCTTTGTGCTCAACACCATAGTAGTGGCATGGACAAACGAATCTACGTTAACTGACAAAAAGGACATTATACAACAAAAATTATCAGCTTCAACTGGTCTACCTTATGCACCAAATACGTATGAAGTGGTAAATCAAACAATAGATGATCATCAATCTATTGCATCGGTTAGTGGCAGATACTCAAGTAGCCCACTAGCTCATTTTACTTTTATGGATATCCTAGAATATGAGATTAATTATAAGTTAGGTAATATTAGTAATAATTACGTAAGACTGAAGCAGCCAATATTTGACGAAAGCAAAATATTACCAAATCCTGCAACCGATGTAGTGAAATTTCAGCTTAAAGATGGAATAGGCAATGCTATTATAACTATCTTTGATTTGCAAGGAAAAATGCTTGAGCAGTTTGAATATAATAACAATACTAAATATGATGTAAGTAAACTAATAAATGGCGTTTATTTTGTAGAAATAAAAACAGAAAACACCGTAGAAACCATTAAATTAATAATAAATTAACACTAATTACAGTCTGATGTGGGCTAACCGCATCAGACTTTATACTATACAATATGACCTCAAAACACCATAAACTAATAATCAATAATAACAAATTATTATTTGCTATTATTGCTATATTATGGTTATCTGTTAATGTAAATGCACAAGTTAGCACTATATCAGCATTGGGTGGAGAGGTTTGGTACGAATTACATTCTCAGAATAGTATTACGGGAAATCTTAATATAAACATTATTTCTTACAGTAACCCTACCAAAGGCGAAATTTTTGATTCACATATTGGCATATATAACTACCCAATGGGCATTCCCGTTAGTTTTAAGCCATGGCAAATAGATTCTACATCACTAAATTGTAACGCAGTGTATACTCCTCCAACATCGCAACCGACTGTAGGATTATGGCAAGAAGGTATTTTTTTAAGAGTTCCTCAATATTGTTATCAAAATAATATTGGTGGTTTTCCTATACCTTTTTCTATCCCATTTATTGTAGCACCTCCAGCAAATGGTTGGGTAATAGCTGCAACTTCAGCATCACACGAAAGAGATACAACAGCAAAAAATTTAAATCACTTTAATTTTAATTCACAAATCAATTTGTTTTGGGATAGATACTATAATATTCCTGGCTATTTCACACGCATATATCCATTTCCAAACACCTCAGGCCCACATAACGACACTTCTCCTCGTTTTGCTAGTGATGCCGTGGTTGTTTGTACAAGTGGCGATACAGTAAATTATAATCCTAATATATACGATGCCGATGGTGATTCCATAAGTGTAGATTGGGATTATCATATTAATGGAAGACATGCTGCACAATATACAACTAGTTTAAGTGCATGGCCAATAGGGAATTTACCGCAAGACATTTCTGCATATCATTTATTTTTAGACACAGCTACCTATAAACCAGGTTATGATTTTAATAAGCCTTTGCCTGATGCTAGTTTCAATCCCAATAATATAGCTGCTACTTTAGATTCTAATACTGGCGAAATATACTTTTGTTGCAATAACCCTGGTAATTATTCTGCTGCCGTTAAGGTTAGTGCTTTTAGAAATGGCTATTTGCTTTCTACCACACATAGAGAGATATTTTTTACAGTTTTTCCTGCTGATAGTAATCATGATCCAATAATTACAAATCCAAACTCAATATATATCGATACTGTATTTGCTGGAGACTCCGTGAGTATTCCTTTTTATATATCAGATTTAGACTCATCACAGCAAATCACATTTAATGCAAGCGGCTATGCAATGGACAGCAATTTATTAGTTGATGGCACCGCTTGTGGATTGCCGCCTTGTGCAGGCTTTAGTAAATTACCTACAGTTGGCTTTCATGCTTTAGATACCGCAATATTTGCTTGGCATACTAGCTGTAGTAATACTTCTGCAAATAATAATATGATTACATATAACTTTAATCTTACTGCAATGGACGATAACTGCCCCATAGCAGGCATGGGTAATAGGTTGGTACGTATAGTAGTAAAAAACAATCCAATACTAGAAGCCTCTCAACCACATTGCACGCAGGTAAGCACAAATACAAATGTGATATTTTTATGGAATCCAATTACTGACAGTACCGGTTTTAGTTTTAAAAAATATATTGTATGGACTTCACAATCACCAATAGGGCCTTTTATGCCACTAGATACAATAACCGACATTAATCAAACAAGCGTTGTACATTATGCTACTAATGCTTTCTCTAATCAATTATACTATTTTATTGAAACTGTATCATCATGCAGCCCTATTTATTCTGCCTTTTCCGATACCATATCTACTATATATTTGCAGCTTAATAATGCTATAGATATAGCAAACCTTAGTTGGAACGACATCCGATACGATACCATAAATCAGTATTACAAAATATACCGCTCCATTGATGGTGCAGCATGGGCTTTGCTTGACTCCTGCGACGCTACAGTATATAACGATAGTTTATCGGTTTGCTCTTTAGCTGTAAGTTATTATATCTCACTAAGCGATAGTAACGGCTGCGAGAGTATTTCTAATATTAAAACAGATACTTTTACCGATATTACAGCTCCTGAACCTATAGTTTGGGATAGCATTAGCCTTAGCAATAATAATAAAATACAACTAGCATGGCTAAGTTCAAATTCTGACGATGTGGTAGCTTATATTATTTATAATCAGGCCCAAGCAATAGACACAATATGGGGAACAAACAGCTGTGTGCTAACAAATTATATTTATTCTGACACTAACAATTGCTTTAATATAAGCGCAATGGACTCTTGTGGTAATGCTACCCTGTCGGATACTAATTGCAGTATTGAACTACAAACTGCCATAGATAAATGCACTCAAGGAATTATTATTAGTTGGAAAGCAAATAATGATACTACTTTGCTCAGCTACGATTTATTTTATAAACAAAATGCGGGTACTTTTCAGTATTTGGCTAATATTAGCAACGGAGATACAAGCTTTATACATAGCTCACTAATTGAAAATCAGAGTTACTGCTATTTTATTAGAGCAAAGCTATCAGGCAATCGTAGTTCAAGCTCCAATAGAAAATGTATTATTACCAATTTTTCAGAAAATGAAAATAAAACCTCTTTGAGAGTTGCCTCTGTTGCTAATAATAATTTTGTAAGACTTAAAATTGAAAGCGATACTATAGCTAAGTCTGATAAATATATAATTGAACGTAGAGATAATGCCACATCAAACTTTGTGAATATTGCCAATATTAGCAATCAATACTCAGCTTTATGGTGGTTTGATGATGCAGCAGTGGATGTACAAAACCAATATTATCAGTACCGTATATTATCCGAAAACCGCTGTCAAGAATATGATACTAGCAATTATGCTCAAACAATACTGCTTAATATTGAGCAAAAGAATGGAAGTATAAATCAGCTGCAGTGGAATAGCTATCAGCAATGGAGCTATGGTGTCGACTATTATATCATTCACCGTATTGTGCAACAGATGGAGATATTCCCATATATAACTGTGCCTAGCAATAGTGCTATGCAATATTCCTATGATGATGATGTTAGTGAATTTGAAAACTATAGTAATGGGTTTTGTTATTCAATAGAAGCATTGGAAGCTAGTGCTAATATTGATACTAGCTTTTCCAACACTGCCTGCATTGCTCGCGATTTAGATATTTATATTCCCAATGCTTTTCATCCTGGTGGTGGAATTAATGAGGTATTTAAACCTGTTATTCCTTTCTTAAACGATAATTATTATCAAATGATAATTTATAATCGTTGGGGTGAGAAAATCTTTGAAACCACAGATATAAATATTGGATGGGATGGTACTTATAAATCATACACCATAACTACTGGAGTGTATGTGTATATAATTAGCATAATAAGCAATGGTGAAAAAATTAGCCGAAGGGGTAGTTTTACTTTGATTAGGTAAGGTTTATATATTAGGCAAGTCCTAGATTAAATGTATAGCTTTAAGCACATACAAAAAAGTGTCGGCGTCGCTTTGAGCGACACCGACACTAATAAATAAGGTTTACAATTCAGGACCCGCGGCAACCAACGCCTTACCTTCATCATTATCAGTATATTTATCGAAGTTTTTAATAAATAAACCAGCTAAATCTTTAGCCTTAGTTTCCCACTCTTCATAAGTATCATATGTATTAGCGGTATCAAGAATATTGGTATCAACTCCTGGCAATTCCTTAGGAATTTCGAGATTGAAAATTGCTGTTTTTGTTGTTTCAGCTTTCTCAATATCTCCATTTAGTATTGCATCAATAATTCCTCTGGTATCTTTTATGGAAATACGTTTTCCAGAGCCATTCCAGCCTGTATTTACTAAGTAAGCCTTGGCATTATGCTTTTCCATTTTCTTTACTAACTCCGCAGCATATTGCGTAGGGTGTAGCGAAAGAAATGCCTCACCAAAGCAAGCTGAGAAAGTTGGTTGTGGCTTAGTTACACCACGCTCTGTACCTGCAAGCTTTGCTGTAAAACCTGATAAGAAATGATACTTTGTTTGCTCAGGAGTAAGTTTTGATACTGGAGGCATCACACCAAAAGCATCAGCAGTAAGGAAAATAACCTTGCTTGCATGTCCTGCTTTAGAAATAGGCTTTACAATATTATCGATATGATAAATTGGGTACGAAACCCTTGTATTCTTGGTTGTGCTATCGTCAGTAAAATCAATCTTACCATCCTTATCAACGGTAACATTCTCAAGAAGTGCATCTTTACGAATTGCTGCATAAATTTCTGGCTCCGCATTTTTATCTAAATCAATGGTTTTGGCATAGCATCCACCTTCAAAATTGAAGATACCTTCATCATCCCAACCATGCTCATCATCACCAATAAGCTGACGTTTAGGGTCGGTAGAAAGAGTTGTTTTTCCTGTTCCCGAAAGACCAAAGAAAATAGCTACATCGCCATCTTCACCCCTATTTGCAGAGCAGTGCATAGCCGCCATTCCTTTTAATGGAAGATAATAATTCATCATGGCAAACATTCCTTTCTTCATTTCGCCACCATACCACGAACCGCCTATGAGCTGCATTTTTTTGCTCAAATTAAATACCGTATATACATCAGAATTCATTCCTTGTCGCTCCCAATTTGGATTGGTAGTTTTTGATGCATTTAGGATAATAAAATCTGGCTCACCAAAATTTGCTAATTCTTCCTCTGTTGGGCGAATAAACATATTCTTTACAAAATGTGCTTGCCAAGCCACTTCCATAATAAAGCGAACTTTAATACGCGAATTTTCATTTGCACCAGCAAAACCATCAATTACATAAAGTTTCTTTCCACTAAGTTGCTTAGTTGTTGTTACTTCCAACTCATTCCAAACCTCAGTAGACAATGGTTTGTTATCATTTGGCGAATGAGGATTATTCCACCAAATAGTATTTTCTGTAGTATCGTCCTTAATAATATACTTATCCTTAGGAGAACGACCTGTGAAAATTCCTGTCATTACATTTACGGCATCTAATTCGGTCATATAGCCTTTTTCATAGCCTTCAAGCTCCGGATTTAACTCATCTTTTCGCAATTGTTCGTACGAAGGGTTATAAAAAACGTCACTTATTTCAGTAATTCCGTACCCGATTAACGATTCAATAATTCTTTCTTTTTGTGATTTCATATGCTTTATAAATTTAGAAATATGATTTTAACATTTCAATAAAACCTATAATAACAACGCCTGTGTGGGACATATGCTAATATATTTACCAGTGGCTTTATTCTTATCTAATAATTATATCAAATAACAAAACATTAGTTATTTGAGAACCCAAAGATATAAAACAACTTTTAATATTCTTAATAAATATTACACTGTTATTCAATAAACACATTGTTTTTTGTCAATTTTGCTAAAATTGAGTGGGTTTACTATATTAATTACGTATATATAAAGAGTATTTTTTATCATCTTTTAGCATGCTAGCTGTTAAAAATTAAAACTACTTTTGCCGCTGCGAAAAAACAAATATTACACCATGGCAACAACAGCAAAAGATATTGAGATAATGTCACCAGTAGGTTCTTACGAGATGCTTGCAGCAGCGATACAAGGAGGAGCAAATTCTGTCTATTTTGGAATAGAGAATCTTAATATGCGATCCAAATCATCAAAGAATTTCACAATTGAGGACTTGAAAAAGATTGTAGAAATTGCCAATGATGCCAATGTTCGCACATATATTACTCTAAACACTGTAATTTACGATCAAGAGCTCGACACCATGCGCCGCATCGTAAAAGCGGCCAAACAATATGGTGTTACTGCTATTATTGCTTCTGATGTTTCGGTAATTCAATACGCTCGCTCGCAAGGTGTTGAAGTACATATTTCTACACAGAGCAATGTTACAAACATTGAGGCTGTAAAGTTCTATGCGCATTTTGCTGATGTAATGGTTACAGCGCGAGAGCTTAATCTTACTCAAGTAAAGGAAATTACTGAGACTATTGAACGAGAGCAGATTAAAGGCCCTAGTGGTAGACTTATTGAAATAGAAATATTTGTGCATGGAGCGCTTTGCATGGCTGTTTCTGGCAAATGCTATATGAGCTTGGATCAAATGAATTCATCAGCAAACCGTGGTGCTTGCCTACAACCTTGCCGAAGAAAATATGAGGTTAAGGATAAAGAAAGTGATATAAAATTTGAGATTGATCAAGAGTATATTATGTCACCAGAAGATCTTAAAACTGTAGATTTTGTTGACAAAATGCTTTATGCAGGTGTTAGAGTTCTTAAGGTAGAAGGCCGTGGTAGAAATCCTGAATATGTAAAAACTGTAACTCAGGTTTACCGTGAGGCTGTGAATGCATATTTTGCTGGAGAATTTACCAAAGAGAACATTGCCCGTTGGAATACCAAATTGGGAAGCGTATATAATCGTGGTTTCTGGGATGGATATTACCTTGGTCGCAAAACTGGAGAGTGGACAAAAGTATATGGATCGCAAGCCACACAAAAGAAAATGTATGTAGGTAAAGTAACTAACTATTTCTCAAAATTAGGAGTTGCTGAAATCAAGCTCGAATCTCATGAACTAGAAGTAGGAGATAAGTTTTACATTCAAGGAGAAACTACAGGAGTATATGAAGGCAAAATTGCTGAAATGCGCCTCGACCTTGAACCTGTTCAGAAAGTAAATAAAGGAGACCTTTTCTCAATGGCTACCGAAGACCTCGTTCGTCGAAACGATAAGCTTTATAAGATTGTGGAAACGGTGCAACCTATACTTTAGAATAAGTATTTAACAGTGAAAGGTGAAGAGTGAAGGCTAAAGGCTAAAGGCTAAAGGTTAAAAAAATAAAGGCTAAAGGCTAAAGTAAACCAATAGACCTAGTACAATTTCTTTATAAGCCTTTTACCAATCTTTACAATTTCTTTCAAATAAAATCAGATTAAGGTTAAGTCGAACCTAGAACTTTACTTTACCATTTTAATAAGGCTAAAGTACCTGCTATCGGTCTTCTTTAATTGTTGATTTGTTTAGTTATGAAATTGTTTATTATAATTACAAATAGAAACCAAGGAGTTCATCCTATTATTAAACCAAAGCTTTTTCCTTTTTATTCTCCGAAGCTTTAGTGCAGGAGAACCCTCTATCCTTGTCCTTTATCCTTAAAAAGGATTAGAATATTCTTCCTTAGTCAATAGCGTTTCATCTGTAAGTGACAATAAAAACGCTTTAAGATCAGCTTTTTGTCCAGGGTTAAGTTCTGCACCTCGTCCATATGGTGGGCGTAGTTTTTCCATCAGTGGATGAGCATATTCTGAGTACACAAGACCTTCGCTATAAAAGTCAATTACCTCATCCAATGTTTTGAATCTGCCATCGTGCATATATGGTCCCGTAAGCTCAATATTACGAAGAGTTGTGGCTTTATAAGCACCGTGATCAATAGGATTTTTGGTAACACCATATCTATCACGTGGATCATCAAATACTGTATCCTTAGCGTTATTATAAAACTGATTTGTAGTCATAAGTGGATTACCTAACGAACCATGGCAGTGGAAACAATCAGCTCCCTCTTCAGTCTGAAACAACACATATCCACGGTTTTCTGCAGGGCTAAGATTTTCCTCTCCTCGCAAATACTTATCAAATTTTGAATCGCTAGAAGTAATTGTTCTAATAAACTGTGCTATTGATTTCGATATTCTATCGATATTAATCTGACGATCACCAAATGCTTTTTCAAAAAGCGGTGGATACATATCAATACTACGAATCATCCTCTCAGTCATTTCTATGGTACCATGAATTTCGTGCTTAGCAACAATTCCCATCCATACCAAAGACTCTATATTGGTAAGGTGATACTGAGGCTCAGCAGGAATTCCATAACTAGGGATTCCTAGTGCAGTATTCTCTTTTGAGATAAACCCATTCCAAAGATAACCTTCATTATTCCATACAAGATTAAAAAGTGGCAAAGGGAAGTGAGGCGTTTTTATTCCAGTAAGTCCATAGGGATGTCCATCAGTATATTTAGGGTGATTAGGTCCTATTTCAAAAGCAGCACTTTGCAAATGGCAAGTAGCACAACTCATTAGCGAATCAGCATCATCTCTTCCCGAAAGCCTTCCATCATAAAACAAATATCGACCTAATTCCACACCTTCCATAGTGATTGGATTATCAGTAGGAATATTAAGATTTGTAGGAAAACCTTGAGGAACTACAAAATTATAAGGCGTAGTTTCATGTACAGGAGGTGTATTATCTTCATCATCTTTTTTGCAAGAATAAAGCAGTGCAAAGGAGATTGCTATTGACAGTAATACTATATTTCTTATATATATTTTCATATGTTTTTATTTTTATTACCCATATGATACAGATATCCATAGGTACGTATAAAAATAGTTTAGTATTAATTTGCTATGCTAAAAACATCCCAACCATTCAGAACCACTTTTTCCATGGCTTCTTGATTTTCCATTATGCTACCACCATAGGTGTTATGATCATATACATAAGGACTTTCGAACCATTTAGCAATATCCATTCTTAGAGTCAAACTAGTAGTATTTTCTGCCGAAATATTAAAATCAGAAGATGGAATATTTACTATAAATGAATTATCAATAAAGCCAGTTATATTACCACTAGCATCGTATAATTGCCCTGGGCCTAAATGAAAATTATAACCTGTAAGAGTATCATTTGGCAATCTCCATTTTCCATCGAGCTGCATAGCGTGATATCCGCCACCTAAATCCTCTGGCCAAACCATATTAGCTTCGGGCTGATTCACAAACATAAATGATTGGTTATCCTCATCATTAAAGCCAAAAGTAAAAGCCAATGAGTCGTAATTTCCTTTTTCTATTTCATCAACCACTGTCCATTGCAAAGTATTTGATCTAGATGATTCTATATAATGCGAGTTGTGATATTGATTTAATACTTTAGCATTACCACCTTGGTATATAGTTAATCTACTAATAAAGAACTTCACATAATAAGCACTATACTCATTTCCTGCAGCATTTGTATATGCCTTTGTGCCCCATTCCATTGGAACGCCATCATTATAAAAATCGAAATTCAACTGAAGTTTCCCTTTTGTTGATGGAGGCACTGGATCTGGATCCTTTTCGCAAGAACTTGCCAAGGAAATAATTCCAACCAATAGTACCAATAGTAATGTTTTATATTTTATATAGCTCATAATTAATTATTTTTAAAAGGATTACTTAAGTCATTATTTTCGTCAATAAAATCATCGTCGGTAAGAGTAAGCAAAAATGCTTTCAAATCAGCTTTCTCTCCAGGATTTAGCTCAGCGCCTTTTCCGTATGGTGGACGTAGCTTTTCCATAAGTGGATGTGCATATTCAGAATAAACAAGTCCATCGCTATAGAAATCAATCACTTCGTCCAAAGTAGTATATCTACCATCATGCATATATGGTCCTGTAAGTTCAATATTACGTAATGTTGTAGCCTTATAAGCTCCTATATCCATTGCGTTTCCTGTAACAGAATACCTATCACTCTCACCTACAAACGTAGCATCTTTGGCATTATTATAAAACAAATGGGTAGTAAATAACGGGTTTCCTGCAGAGCCATGGCAGTGGAAACAATCAGCACCTTCTTCTGTTTGAAAAAGCACTAAACCTCTTTGTTCAGCAGGTGTATATTGATATTCCCCTCTTTGCATTTGATCAAATTTGCTATTGGAAGAAATTTGTGTTCGCATAAATTGCGCAATGGCCTTTGCTATTCTATCCATTGTAATTTGTGGAGTGCCAAAAGCGGCTTCAAACAAAGGAGGATACATATCCACGGCAGAAATTGCTGCTACAACCTTTTCTGGAGTTGATGCAAATTCGGCAGGAGAAAGAACTGTGCCAACAACATCCTCTTCAATGGTTTTTACACTACCATTCCAAAGATAGGTGCCTGGGTTCCATAATAAATTTATATGAGGCAGCATTACATTATCTGTTTGTATACCAATGGTTCCTGTACCTTTACCAATACCATTCTCAAAAGCATATTCCTGCAAATGACATGATGAACAGCTCATTGGCATATCTTCATCAGCCTTGCCCGACATACGCCCATCATAATATAAATAGCGTCCTAGAGCGACTCCTTCAACCGTCATCGGGTTATCCGAAGGAATATTTACATTAGTTGGAAAACCATGTGGTATATTGATCGAATACGGTGTTGCTGGTTTTACTGGCTCTGGTTCGGGGTCCTTTTCGCATGAGGTACTCATCAATAGCAAAGATACCATAGAGAGTAACAGCATTTTAATAAATGTATTATTTGTCATCATAGTTTGTCAAAAATAAGATAAATTATTTTACTTACAATAAGTAATCCCTCATGTTTTAATATTTACTTACTGTGCAAAATTAAAACATATTCAGTTTAATACCAAATTAATACCTAAACACGCCATATAAATCGTTTATATTTCCCTATTACTGCGTTAAAATTTATTTCCATAGCTATACTTCGACATGCTCAGTACAGGCTTTTTTGCAAATAAATTTTGCCTTCTAATAGGAAAATATATTCCAATTTATTTATAGCGTATTTTGACACCAAATTGGTATAACTAATTATAAGGTCTATTGTTTATTATGACACCATCTACTATAAAATAGTTTGTCCGATTATTAAAGTTTATGAACCTTTAATAATTATATACAATATCGGTATTTATGAAAGAATAATCTAAAAAAATACCCACCTTTAATAGTATAAGGTGGGTATTACAATTTAGTAGTAAATAATTATTCACTACATACTAATTAATGATAATTTTTTTAATAATAATTTCTGCACCTTGTTGTATTTTAAGTAAATATATTCCTTTTGCTAAATTAGAAATATCAAATAAAGCTAAATTAGAACCTCTATTACTTTTACGCAATTTATGCATAACAATACTTCCATTAGCATTAATAAGGTCGATTATTATATTACTTACCACATCACTCTCGTAGGAAATATATACATCCTTACTTGTTGGGTTAGGGAAAATATTTGTAACATTAAACTTATCGGCCTTTCTTTTAAGCGTTAATATATTTGATGTATTTAATTTACCATCAAAATCATGCGCCACAAGTTGGTAGTATGTTATATCAAAAGGACTATTATCATTAATAGAATAATTTCGTATTGTATTAGAATTACCCGCAGCTTTAATTTTTTCAATAACTTGGAAACCATCATTAGGATTATTTGATTTTTCAATGGTAAAATAATCCACATTCGACTCTGATGATGTTTGCCAAATTATTTCATTATACGAAGACTGAATAACACCATAGAAAGCTATTAGCTCAATTGGAAGAGGATCACCACCATTATTTCCTGACATTCCGCCTCCACCACCACTGAAATGTCCAACAACAAACTCTCCATAATGCTGCCCATTAAAAGTACCATGCTCCCAATTTGTTGTACTTGCCGCTCCATTGGAATATTGCCAATATCCATCTGCATTATATGATGAGGCTACAGGAATATCTGTATGCCCTGATGCCGGATTAATATCATAGGTGGCATCAATAGAATTCACCTTAAAGAAATATATATCGGTATGAGCTGTAGGAGCCGTTCCTGAATGTGCAGTAATTGAATCATTCACTGCATTATAATCATTATCAGTATAGTAAAACTTAACATTTACTCCACTACTAGGTTCATTATCGGTATTTAGTTTCCAGTATCGATTAAAAACCCACCACCCATTAGCAGTGGTAACATAATTAGTACCTGTTTCAATTATATGGGCAGCACCCACATTACCATTCACAAAAACACTAAATCCAGCATCACCAATATTACCAATTGCATTACTATTCTTTTTTACTGAAATAATAATTTTATCATCAGAATAATCTGTCGAAGATCCATTATCGTTATAATAGTGAGTCCAATCAGACTTATCATCACATTGATATGTTGCTGATGTTTGCACACCATTGGTAGCAGGCACATCACCAACAGCAGATAATGCTAAGCCATATATTTCACCTGTAGCAGGAGATGTAGCTGCGCCAGCACCTTCAATTGTAGTTGTACCAGTTCCATAATTTGCTGACGTATTTGGACTAAAAGCACTATGCACCAATATATATGTAGTTCCTGTACTTAGGTTTACATTTGCTATTTGCGATTTTGCTATTCCATTATAATCATCATTTCCTGTTATCCAGTTTGTTAGTGGATTAGCAGGGTCAAAACTTGTACTATATAAATGAACATATCCATCGTAATTATATTCTGTAGTAATAGTATATAGGCCTGAAGTAGCTACTGTAAAGCTAAATTTATCGTAAAAGTATTTATTTGCTGTGGCATTGCCAGCTTCAGATAATCTAGAATATGTAGGAGAGCATTTAGTGGTTTTAATATCGATTGTTGGCGACACTAATGTTGTCGTTGTAAAATTATACGGCCCTGTCCAATCAGAGGGTGTACCACCACCACAATTATTTCTAACATAAAAATCATAGCTTGTATTAGCATCTAAACCAGAGTATGTATATGGGTTTGACGTAGTACTTACTGTTGCGGTACCTGCTGGTGCGAAGCCTTGCAATCCGATTTCAATATCCCAATTACTACCCGCATCATTTGTCCAACTAAGATCTGCTGAGGAACTACCAATATTTGCAGCTGATTGATTTGTCGGTTGAGTACAGGTCACTACAGATATACTTAAATCATCGAATGTAATCCCATCATCAGGAGTTGAGTGGTCATCCTCTTGACTAAATCGTAATTGAAAAGAAGAACTTACCGTTTGCGAAGGCGTTGCATTTGCTAATGTAGCATCAATATCCAAGCTAGTAACAGTTGTATATACATTATCTGTTTTAGATTCTGGATTTAGGTCATAAATCTCTACCCACGAATCGGTATTACTTCCTCTAATAAGGATTTTATTAGCACTATTATTCTCATTATTATGATCAACATAACTAAACGATAATTCTAGCCCTGTTTCAGTAGTATAATTATCCATATTAATTGTAAGATCCAGATAGTTGGTATTATTTGTTCCACTGGCATCTACGTCTAAAGTAATGGCTCCACTGCCATTATTCATTTGCTCAGCAAAATCACCAAACCTAACTCTTCCTTGATCTAATGTTGTTGTTAAATCCCATTTATAAGTAGAACCACAGAAAAGTGAAGCGTCATTTTTAACATAGCCATCACCCCCTTCAAAAGTTTCGTTATAAGGCAGTGTAATTGGACTAAGTGTACCACAACTTGTTGTAAAATAATTAGGTCCAACCCATTCTGATTCTTCACTACCACAATCTGAGCGTACATACCAATCATATTGAGTTCCTGAGTTCAATCCCGAGATAGTAGAAGGATTGCTGCTTACTGTTGATAATGTACCACTACCTCTTATGTAGCCATGGGGTCCATATTCAATGTTCCATTCGGTAGAACTTCCATTTTCTGACCAAGCAAGTTGAGCCGAATTAATAGTAATATTTGATACTGTTTGGTTTGATGGTGTAATGCACGACGATGTTAATATTACAATATTATCATAAGTAATTCCATCGGTTTGCGCAGGATAATTATCCTCTTGTCCTAGCTTTACTTGAAAAGTAGAACTCACTGTTTGTGATGGTGTTGCTGATGCTAGCAAATTATCAATATCAATTCCTGTAACAAGATTAAAGGTATTATCATAAAAACTTTCTGGTATAATACTATAGGCTTCTACCCAGTTTGCGGATGAGTTACCTCGTATCCAAACTTTATCTCCGGCATGGTTTTCATCAGAATGATCAGTCCAATCAAAAGAAAGATATAGTATTGTTGAAGACGTATAATTCGATAAATCCAATGTCAATATAGCTGCATTAACATTAATACTTCCTGAGGGGTTTCTATCAAGGGTAATTGCCCCTGACCCGCCATTATTTGTGACTGCATTTGTACCCCAACTTACTCTTCCTTCATCTAATGAATGCTCAAAGTCCCAATGATAACTAGGAGCACAATATATAGCTCCTTCTGTAGATGTTACACCATTATTACTTTCCCAATCTTCGGTAAAAGGTAGTGTAGCAGCAGTACTAGTAGAACATGTCGTACTAAATGAATTTGGTCCTACCCAACTCGAGTAGCTTCCTCCTCCACACACAGAGCGTACATACCATTCGTACTGGGTTCCTGACGACAACGACCCTAAAGTATAAGATGTTGATGTCAAAGAAGTAACATTAGCAACACCACTTGGGGTAAATCCTGACACTCCATATTCAATCTCCCACTGTGTTTCACTTGCCCCAGCAGTCCATGCTAAATCCACACTATTTGATAATGAATTACTCGAACTCTGACTTAAAGGATAATAGCAACCCAAAGCCTCATCTACAGAAAAACCATCAATACATATATCACTAGAATAGCTAGAACCTGTAATTCCTTGAAAATTAAATATAACACTTGTATTAGGACTAATTGAAGAAATATCAATAAATGCAGGATGCCAATTATTACCTTGATCTCCAGATTTTGACCATATTGATGACGACCAAGTAGAACCATTATCTGTTGAATAATAAATATTCAAACTACCCATTACACTACCATACATATGATAAAAAAAGGATAATTCGGCAGAGCTTAAAGAAGATAAATCAAGCTCTGGACTATACATATTTGCTGTTTTATTATAACAGCTCGAAGCTTCTAAAAAAACATAGTTTCCAGATCCTGATTGGTCACTTGTCGGCCCAGTTGTCATAGATGCCGTACCATCACTTCGTACAACCCAGTATTTATTATCTGAAGTAGGCGAATTTTGCCAACATAACGACCCTAAGTCGTAAGTGGTTTCGCATACTACATTACCATTATTTGGTGTAGCAGCATCAAAGTCTTGAGTATAAGGCGCTGTTATACTGCCACATGCTGTTGCGAAATTTACCGGACCAGCATATTCACTTTTTACAGAACTTGAGTATGATGAACGTACATACCAATCGTAATTTGTTTGTGATAATAAGCCCGTTATTGTATATTGAGTAGCTGAAATTCCCGTAACTACTGTTCCATTACCTATGGAAAAACCATTTATACCATATTCAATTTCCCAGCTTGTTGCACTACCATTCTCTGTCCAATTTAAAGTAGCACTTGACGAGTTTATATTACTCGTTGAAAGTCCTGAAGGTTTCGCTGGTTCTACAACCACTTGATCTATTGCAATATCTCCAGCAAAATCAGTAGCAGTACTACCTGAAAATCTAATACGCACATCAGTATCTGTTGTATATGCCGATAAATCCACAGTAGCAAGGTTCCATGCATTACCTTGATCTCCACTCAAAGTCCATATACTTGCGGACCAATTACTACCATTATCTATAGAAACCTCTATACTTAATGTGCCAATATTTGCTCCATACATATGATAATAGAATAATAATTGTGGGTCTGAAACTACACTTAAATTCATATCAGGCATACTAATTCTGCCAGTATTACTAAAGCATGAAGAAGCCTCTATGTACAAATAATTACCACTACCACCATATCCATTACTCGGTCCTGTATTACTTGATGCTGTAGCTCCTGAATATACATTCCAATCAAAATCGTCTCCAGTAATATTGGACCACCCATCAGACAAACTAACAGAGCCATCACTTGTACAATTGTAAGCAGCGGTATTTGTTGTCCATGAATCAAAGTCTGTTTTATGAGGATAATTAGTTATTTGTGAAAAACTAATTGAACTAAAACTAAAAAAAATAATGATTGATAATAGTCTTTTAGAAATTAGGGATATACGTTTAGTCATCTTTATTGTTTTTTTGTAATTATTTTTATTCAGATACGAGCATTAAGAAATATGCTTGCTATAAGTAGCAATACAATATTTCTCACATCAACAAATTCATTGTGATTTGAGCAATACTAAAAAAACCAATTTTATATTAATTAAAATATAAACTGTGTTATAGAATATTTAATCTAATTAATGAAAACAAATATAATATTATTAGAACCTTAAATCAAGGCTTTTAATAATATTCATAAAAAAAAGTCTATATCTGTCTTTTTTTAACAATTTTTAATAATAATCAACTAGCAACATCTCTTTTAGAAGAACATATAAAGGTAATTACTTATAATAATTAATAAGGTCATTATATTAGGATAACAATTCTCTACAATATCATAAATTATCTAAAAAAACCTACAAAAGCTTTCTCTACGCAAATAAAAGATAACTTTCTTATGTATTTTTCTGTATTTTCGCTTCTTGTATTTCTATGAATCTATAGGATTATTAAATTATTAAATACACTATGCAAAAAAGAATCATACAATTTTTCGTATTACTATTGCCATTAGGATTAATAGCCGCTTATAAACACTACTCCGAACAGCAAAAAGATAAAGAAAAAATAATCACCGAACTAGTAATCAATGGGCTTCAATTTGCTCATTATCAAGAAAATAAAATTGATGACGAATTTTCTAAAAAAGTATATAAATCTTACCTAGAAAGAATAGATTATACTAAGAAATTCTTACTAAAAGCTGATATTGATAAACTGCATAAATACGAAACTCTTATTGATGATGAATTACGCCAGCTGAACTCAACTTTCTTAGATTTATCGAATGATATTATTACACAGCGAATAAAAGATGCTGAGGAGTATTATGTAGAGATTCTTGCTGAGCCTTTCGACTTTACCATAGACGAAGATATTGAACTCGACGACGAAAAGAATGATTATGCTGAAAGCACTAATGCTTTGAAAAGTACTTGGCGCAAGGCATTAAAATATCAAGTAATGATTGAGCTAAAAACTAAGCTCGAAATTCAAGAAAAAGCTCAAGAGAAAAAAGACACTTCAGTAGTTATAAAAACTTATGCCGAGCTTGAGAAAGCTGCACGTACTAAGGTTGAAAAACGAAATAAAGATTACTTTAGAAGACTAAATCAACAAGAGCGTACTGATAGATACAACCTGTATATGAATTCTATATCTCTAGCTTTTGACCCACATACAAACTATTTCCCTCCAAAGAATAAAGAGGATTTTGATATTTCTATGAGTGGTCAATTGGAAGGAATTGGAGCTACATTGCAAGAGAAAGACGGCTTTATAAAAGTAGTAAATATTGTTCCTGGAAGCCCATCATATAAGCAAGGCGACCTAAAGGTAAACGACCTAATTCTGAAAGTAGCACAGGGCGATAGCCTACCACTTGACATAGTGGGAATGCGCTTAGACAAAGCTGTGCGTTTTATTAGAGGTGCTAAAGGTACAACGGTAAAACTTACTGTAAAGAAGGTTGATGGTTCGATCGTAGTAATTGCTATCGTCAGAGATATTGTAATTATTGAAGAAACTTATGCTAAATCAGTTATTGTAAAAGAACCTAAGTCAAATAAACGTATTGGATATATTTATCTTCCTTCATTTTATGTAAATTTCAACGCTAAAGATGGTGGCAGAAGAAGTGCTGATGATGTACTAAAAGAAATTAACAAACTTAAAAAAGAGAATGTTGACGCTCTAATTATTGACCTTAGAAATGATGGTGGTGGATCATTAAGTGATGTTGTGAAAATGGCAGGATACTTTATCCCTCAAGGACCAATTGTACAAGTAAAACAGAAAAAAGGTGAAGCTAAGCAGCTTTCGGATACTGATCCAAGGGTTCAGTATGAAGGCCCTGTGGCTGTAATGGTAAACTCTAATAGTGCTTCTGCATCAGAGATTTTTGCTGCAGCATTGCAAGATTATGACCGTGCTGTAATTATTGGCGGCAAACAAACTTTCGGAAAAGGTACTGTACAACGCTTTATCAATCTTGATGATATTGTTAGTGGCAAAGCTGATAAATATAAACCATTTGGAGCATTGAAACTTACTTTCCAAAAGTTCTACAGAATATCTGGTGGATCAACTCAACTTAAAGGTGTAGAGCCTGATGTTGTACTTCCTGACAACTATATGTATATTGAATATGGTGAAGCAGAAATGGATTACCGACTTCCTTATGACGAAATTCCTGCTGCTACTTATGTAAAGTCTGACGACCTAGCTAAGCGTAAAAATATTATAAAAGCTAGCAAAAAGCGTATTAGCAAGAACAAAACTTTTGATTTGATTGAGCAACAAGCAAAATCAATTAAGAAGCATCGTAATGACACTAAAGTTAGCCTTAATTTAGAAACATATAAAAAGTATGAAGCTGAGCGTAAGGAAGAAAGTAATCTATTCAAAGACTTATATGAAGATACAACATTGGTATTAGTAAGCCCATTGGCTGCTGACTGGCAATTTATTGAAAAGGACAGCACTAAGCTTGAATCAGCTAAGAAATGGCATAAGAAACTTATGTCTGACCCTTATTTATTAGAGAGTATTAAAGTAGTAGAAAGTTTATAATTATGGAGTTTGTAAAAGAGAATATTAATGCTATAAACGATTTGCTAAAAGGTAAATCGGCATTTGAAATAATTACTTATTTTAATGATGAGCTAGGTGATAAAATAACTTTCGGTACTAGCTTAGGAGCCGAGGATCAAGTAATAACACAAATGTTGGCATCCATAAACTCTATGGTACCGATATTCACTCTTGATACTGGCAGACTATTCCCTCAAACTTACGATTTGATTGATAGTACCTCTACCAAATATAAGATTATAATAAAGCCCTACTCACCTGTAAATACAGAGGTAGAAACTATGGTTGTGGAAAATGGGATGAACCTGTTTTTCAAATCCATTGAGCTACGCAAGCACTGTTGCCAAGTACGTAAATTACGCCCACTGAAACGAGCATTAGAAGGTCGCAGCGCATGGTTTACTGGTCTAAGACGTAGTCAATCGATTACTCGTGTGGACATGCAAATTGTGGAATGGGACGAAAACAGTAATATGCTTAAAGTTAACCCACTAATGGAATGGAGTGAGGATGATGTTTGGGACTATATAAAGGCTCATGGCATACCATATAATCCATTACATGACCAAGATTATCCAAGCATAGGTTGTCAACCTTGTACGCGTGCAATTATGCCTGGTGAGGATGTTCGTGCTGGACGATGGTCGTGGGAAAATCCCGATACTCGTGAGTGTGGATTGCATAAATAAAATTCAAGTAAGTTAAATTCATGAATTTAACTTACTTGAATTTTATCTACTGCTTTTTAAATTTACCTTCTTTCCAGGCTTTAAAAAACTTTGCCCAAGCAAATGGATTTAACCAGTTGTTTGGCATATATCCACCATTCCAATAAGCTTTGTTTACTTGTTGCTGCATCTGATAGCGATAATTCATTGATCCATCCATCGGCATTTTCTTTCCACGTTCCTTCATCTCTTCTCTAGCAAGGTTTTTCATTGCTCTATCATAATCATTTTCGGGAACTCGATGCTGAACAATTGCATATTCCAGAGCCTCAATATCGGCCCAAGGGTATATTATTGACTCGGTAAGAAGCAGCGTATCATTATTCATCAACTGAAAAAGAGTATAGCGCGATGCGGTAAGTGTATCAGGAATATAATAATAGGAAGTTTTGTATCCTACAGAACTAAATGCTATGGAATCGCCCGTTTGCGCTGCAAAAGAAAAGAAACCATCAAAAGCACTCATTGTACCTAAGTTAGTACCCAATATTCTTATATTTACAAATGGTACAGGTTGCAAACTATCACCAGTAAACACTATTCCTGAAAATTGAATCACTTCCTTATTTTCCATTTTCTGAGCTATAGCGCTCGGAATTAGAGTAATAATAAAAAATAAAATAAATACTTTCTTAAGTAAGTTCATCAATTTACGATAATGGGTATAATGCATTATTTATATGGCGAAGATATGGAATTTGTTCTAATAATTTAATAAGACTAATTTCTTAAAATAATATATTTGGTATAAATTAAAACACTAACTTCATAACGGATGAAAGCATTACTTATTATTAACCAATTCTGATTTATGATACCAAATTAATGCCAAATTGGTATGACACTATTTATTATAAAAACTTTCAAAAATGTTATTTATAAAAAAAGCCATCTATAATTATAGATGGCTTCAATATTAATGTCTTTATTCTACTATTTCAATGGGCTAACCTTAAATTGAATTTTAGACTTAATGATTAAAGGTAGTTTTGAAACAGGAACAGCTCTCTCTAATGTACCAAATACAAAGAAAAAGAATTTATCTTGCTCTAAATATTTATCCATATTATCGTCATTCACTTGAAAAACTATCTTTATAGCATCTGAGCTAATTCCTTCAGCATGTGCTATAACAACAGCATTTTCAGGAGTTTCATTCTCGCCTACTCTAAAGCTCAACGAGCTAACAAAACCGAAATCCATAATATCTGTTGGGTTATCAATCTCTATAATAATTTCTTTAAACTTTCCCTCACTTATTTTACCTTTATCAATATCATTAGCTTTAAAAACACTATCGATATTAATTTTATAATATGCTGAGTATAGTAAAGATTCGCCTTTAGCTGAAGTAGCTGCTGAATCTAAATCAAAATGGTGTGCTGGTAAATCTTGATCAACCTTAAATGATACAGCATCTTCAATTTTTGAACATGACTGAGTAAATAATGCTCCAATAACAAAAAATGCTATTACGCTCAAAAATTTAGTTTGATTTTTCATATTAATTGTATTAGTGAATTAATGCTAATTATTTTATAATGCAAATATAATACTTTTATAAAAGCAAAAGAGTAAGAGAATTACCTGTTTTATGCATAAGCTACAATAGGTATGATATATCACTTTTACTAAAACGCTTCATTAAAGCCAATAAATATCTTGCTACCTGATGCGCCATAACTAACATCAAACCTAAGCACCGAACTTGTAGCCTTGTCTATTAGAAGTCGCAAACCTCCGCCAAATCCATAATGGAAATCACCAAAAGTGAAATCAGATACCTCATGAGCTACCAAATAGGAAATCGAGCCTCCACCTGAGCCATCATCATATTCCTATCTCTAAATCTATTCTCATATATACCACGCATGCGGTATGCTCCTCCTACAACTGGCATAGATTGAATTGGCACATCTCCTGTACTTAGTGTAGTATATAGTTGTGAGGCTATTATAATCTTCTTATAAGGCGTAAAATAATATCTATAATCAATAGACAATTGTGTATAATTAAATTTACTTCCAAAGGCTTTACTATAAACATCGTAGCTAGCACTCAAAAAAGAACCTTTAGTTGCTCTTATTCTATTATCACGAGCCTCACGCAAAACTATTAGACCTATTCCTGATTGAATTCCTTCATTCTCATATAATGTTGTATCACCAATTTGGCCATCAATAGATTCAATATCTATGAAGTTATTATAAGTGTATTTTACCCCTACATATAATTTTTCCACAACATTATAACTTATGGAAGGAGCTATTAATATATTTTTGAAATCCACAAGATATGAGGAATCAAAGTCATTATCATTTCCTACACCAAAAAAATATGATGGATAATCCATGAACATAAACTCAAATTTACTATTGATTTTATTATCATGTTGCATAAAATCAGTTATCAGGTAAAACTTATACTGATTCTTTTGAGTAAAATAAGCGTAAGCCAATATACTTGATGGTTGAATTATTGAGTCTGGAAGAATATCACTTTTAAATTTAAAGGCATTATACTTAGTAATACCAAGGACTAAGCCTGTTTCTGTTGCATAACCAGCAAAAGGAAGTGGGGAATATTTAAATGCCTTTTCAATAAACATTTGTGTTTTATCAGCTCCAGAGACTTCTTCTTTTTCATCTTCGGTTTGAGCATAGCTAACATTAATAAAAACAAAGGTAAATAAAAGAGCCATTAATCTTTCAAATTAATGGCTTTCAATATAATAATGTAAATTATCTGTTAATTAACTTCGCAATTATTAAAGTTAGTTGTTTGATTAAAATCAAATTTAGGGTACTCAAAAGCTTCGGAGCGACGCTCAGTTTCTGCATTTGAATACGAATAAATTCCTGAATAATCGCTAACATTTTCACCCATAGTTTGCAATTGGCGAAGGTAACAAGCAATACTCTTTGCCTCAACAATAATCACTCTATCCGAATGATGTACCACAGGGCTATGATTACGAAATTTATCATGCTCAAAGCTAAGGATACGTCTGCCATCCATAGTAATTCCTACTTGGTAATAGCTAAGGCTTTTGCCCACAGCTGGCAAATTCATCAAACTACGGTCAGTAGCTACAAAAGGAAGTTTCTCTTCCTCTTCTATTTGCTTAAACAATAGATGATTATTTTTAGGATCAGCGTGAAATTCAACACTTCTATCTTTTTGCGGCTTTCCGTACACTTTCTCTTCGTAAACTTCTTGTGCAACTCTTGCTAGTGGTGTAAAGTTCTCTCTATTTTCTTTAAAACCTTTTACAGCAAAAGTATAATAAGGCAATACACCAAGTTTATTAAGCTCACGACGTAATTGCATACTATGCGAGCGACGTGATGATGCTGCCGTAAACACCTGCTGATTTACAATAATCCAACCTGTTTCACGAAGCAGTTCAATGGTCTTAATAGCCTCAGGAGTTAGCTCCATTGTAGTTTCAAAATGCGTTTGAATTACAAATTGCTTAATTCCTAATTTTACAGCTTTTTCTTTAAATTCCTTAAGAATTTTAACAAGCTCATCTCCTACTCTTTGTGGCAAATAAGCTAATATTCTTGTTCCTAATCTTACTCTTTGGAACATTGCAATTCTACCATCCACAGAAATACTCTCTGAATTTTGTTTTTTACGAAGTGCAACATTATAAAAATCGTCGAGAATAGTTTTTAATCTAGCATCGGTATTCATAAACGAATCACCACCAGTAATAAGTATATCTCTTAAATGGCTATCATTCTCAAAATAATTAAATATATCGTGTCGTTGCTGACTTCTATCAGCTTTTTTATCCATCTTTTCGAGATCAAAATTCAACGATCCCTTTTGAAAACCGTACATACGTTGGCAGCTTACACAAAGTCCAGCACATGCTCTTCCTCTTCCTTCAGGAATAAAAATAGCAACCTCAGGATAACGACGATGAACACTATCACCTTCAGGTAATAACCATCCTGCGGCATTTGGCTTTCCATCCTCAATAATATCTTCCTTTTCCCAAGCTTTTATCTTGCCAAAAGTATCAACCAAATCCTTGCTATTGAATATATAATCGCGGATTGTACGGTCATCAGCACTAAGCTCTCCGTTTGGTCCAATATGCACTAACGAAAGAAAATATGGATTGATAAAAATAGGAATACCTTTTTTTACACCATTCTCAAAATTACGCATTACTTCCTCTGGCAATTGATTATTCGTTGTTAGGCGAAGTTGCTCAAGGTTTTGAATTGCATAACGAAGGTGAAAGCGATAATCATTCCACCATTTATTTACAGTATTAAGCTTTTCGTCAATGGTTTGCTCATCGGTAAAATGATATATTTTATGCACATTTTTACTATTCTCAATAATAGTAATAAGGCCTTTCATTACTCTTTGCTTACTCTCTGTACGTGCTTTAAGCACTTCGGCGTCCATAGCTTTAGGGATTTCATTCATCCTACTAAGCAATGTTTCGCCAGCAATGGTATTAATGTTTTGTGAAGTGTAAGTTCTTTTTATCAAGTCAAGCATATCATCAAAGAAATCACTTGTTGCAAAAGAATTTTCACCATTTATAGTTTGCCATAGCCAAAAGAAAGGCTGACTTTTAAATTTCTGATTATTTCTATTAGGGTCTTCAAACTCATTACCTTCATTTTCCAACAAAAGCAACATTTGACTTATTGCTTGCTGTTGACCATGAATATTATTCTGAGATGAAAGAGATACTTTATTTTTTAAATCGTCTTCTATATTTGAAATAAATGAATTAAAAGATTTTGAATTCAATGCAAATTCATAAAAAGAAGGTATTTCTTTTTGTATTCTAGTTCTTATTTCTATTTGAGTTTCTACAAAACTACTTTCGATATATGACATATATTTTCCCTTTTGTACATTAACATATAGTAATCAAATCGTGAAGATTTTCATACGAAGAGCCATTGCAAAAACTCGCAATAGCAAAAACTTAAAAGCCAATTATAGCTTGGACACTCGACAGGAATATTTTATAAATAGCTTAGTCGTAAAGTGTTGTGAGTCACGAAAGTATTATCTAATATAAACTTAACCTAATTTTTCGTGGGCTGCAAAAGTAGTGAAAATAATTGAATTATCGACGTTTTTTAAACCATACGCTTACAGGGATTTAACAAACTATTATGCTTTAAAAAACAATAGAATAAGGTTAGAGCAATATAAGGTTAAAGGACCTCGTCATAAAAAAGCATATATACTTATTATAAATACAGCACAATAATCTACTGTATTACTATTCAGAAAAACTTTAATAAATTATATGAGAATTAATTTTGTTTGCAGCCTTCAATCTGCCCACAAGCCATTTCTGCAGCAATTTGCTCAGCACCTTTAATGGAAAAATCCTTAGATTTGGCTATTAGTTTACCTTCAACATAAAGGTCGATATGGTGAATACCTTTTTTACCTTTTGTTTCTTGATGATGTTTAAATTCAATCTCAATCTTTTCTTTCTGCGACCATTCTATTAATCGACTCTTAAAGTTGGTTTCAGTTTTTTCGAGTTCATCTAAGTCAACCGAAGTTTTATAAATTCTTTCGATAATAACTTTGCGAGTAAAATCATAGCCTTTATCTAAATACACTGCGCCAATAAGAGCTTCAAAAGCATCTCCATTGAGTGATTTAGGCTGACTACCTTTATCAGAAGTAGCACGCACAAGAGCGTCTATTCCTAATTTTACTGAAACTTTATTGAGTTGAGCGCGGCTCACCATCTTTGAGCGCATTTTGGTAAGAAAACCCTCATCTTTATAAGGGAAAATCTTAAATAAATAATCTGCCACTGCAGCACTAAGAATCGCATCACCAAGATATTCCAATCGTTCGTTAGAGTTTTTCACTCCCGACTGAAGTTCTTCGGCAACGGATTTGTGACGAAATGCAAGGGCATAAAGAAAAATATTTCCGGGATAAAACCCGAAAATATTTTTTATTGAATCTGATAATTCTTTCTCCTCACCTTTAGCAAATTTAGCCTTAATTTTTGATGTAAAATCGAGTACCAATATTGTTTATTTAGAGAATTTTTTGAATACCATGGAAGCATTGTGACCACCAAAACCAAAAGTATTGGATAGTGCTACGTTTATTTCAGCTTTAACAGCCTTATTAAACACAAAGTTGATTCCATCGTAATTAATGTTTGGATCCTTTTCTTCAAAATTAATGGTTGGAGGAACAATGCCCGTATGAATAGCCATAATAGCTGCCATACCTTCAATAGCTCCAGCAGCACCAAGTAGGTGGCCAGTCATTGATTTTGTAGAATTCACGTAGATATCTTTAGCATGTTCACCAAAAACCAACTCAATAGCTTTAGGTTCAGCAACATCACCTACTGGAGTAGAAGTACCGTGAGTGTTGATATGATCAACATCTTCGGGTTTCAAACCAGCGTCGGCAACTGCATCACGCATAGATTTTGCTGCACCAGCACCATCAGGGTGTGGAGCGGTCATATGATGAGCATCACCAGAAAGCCCAGAACCAGCAACCTCTGCATAAATTCTAGCACCTCTAGCAATAGCGTGCTCTAATTCTTCAAAGATTAATGCGATTCCTCCCTCTCCCATAACAAAACCATCACGGTTTTTATCAAATGGACGAGAAGCTTTTGTTGGATCATCATTTCGTGTGGATATAGCGTGCATTGCGTTGAATCCACCAACGCCAGCCTCATAAATTGAGGCTTCACTACCACCAGTTACAAATACATCAGCTTTACCCAATCGGATATAGTTAAATGCATCTGCCATAGCATTAGTAGCACTAGCACAAGCAGCAACCGTTACGTAGTTGGGTCCCATAAATCCATACTTTATCGAAATATGACCAGCAGTAATATCTGCTATCATTTTAGGAATAAAAAATGGATTGAACCTCGGAGTATCATCATTCTTAGTGAAATTTGCCATCTCATCAGAGAAAGTCTTCAATCCACCAATTCCAGAACCCCATATTACACCAATACGCTCTAGGTCTTCCTTGTCTAGGTCTAATTTGCTATCAGTAATAGCTTCCGCAGCCGCTATCAAACCATATTGTCCACAAGGGTCGAGCTTTCGCGCTTCCTTACGGTCAAAATAATCTGTGGCCTTATAATCTTTTACTTCACATGCAAAGCGAGTTTTAAACTTCTCTGCATTGAAGTTCTTGATAGGAGCGGCGCCGCTTACCCCATTTACCAACGATTTCCAGCTTTCCTGCAAATTGTTGCCTAATGGCGTAAGTGCTCCAATTCCTGTTACAACTACACGTTTTAAATTCATAGTGAATTTTTTATACGTTATCCGTTGTTTTCTACGTAAGCAATTGCATCTCCTACAGTTGTTATTCCTTCAGCTTTATCATCTGGAATAGCAATATTGAATTCCTTTTCGAATTCCATAATTAACTCTACTGTATCTAAAGAGTCTGCTCCTAAATCATTTGTGAAGCTTGCTTCAGCAGTAACTTCGCTTTCGTCAACACCTAATTTGTCAACAATAATTGCGGTAATTCTGTTTTTAATATCTGACATGTTATTATAAGTTTAAATTAAACAGGGTGCAAAGAAAAAGCTATTAGTCTAATAAACCAAACAATATTTTAAAAAAAATACATGTTCAATACATTTTTATTCACTGACTATCATAATATTACACTTTTACTAGC
>Ga0256842_1000568_pt1 | contig 32596 bp, 26 predicted proteins | sample 4559240metaG_FD_185973 | JGI IMG/M metagenome (GOLD analysis project Ga0256842, IMG submission 185973) | Hydrothermal vent microbial communities from Guaymas Basin, Mexico - 4559-240 | ecosystem: Environmental > Aquatic > Marine > Hydrothermal vents | place: Mexico: Guaymas Basin | collected... | reverse complement strand
TACTACATATTGGTCATTTAGACCTCTTAGAATATTGTAAAACATTGGGTGATAAGTTTGTAGTTGGGGTTGCTTCTGATGAAGTTGTTGCTTCGTATAAAAAAAATGTACCTGTAATTCCATTGGCTCAAAGAATGAGAATGTTGAAAGCTTTAGATTGTGTTGATGATGTTGTATCTTATGATAAACTTGAGTATGTAACTCAATGTAAAGCAGTAGATTCTGATATTTTTGTGATTGGAGAGGATTGGGGAGATAAACCTCATAATATTGCAGTGGAAAAATATCTGAAATCAAAGGGTGCAAAAATTATACAAGTAAGCTACAACCCTCAAACTTCATCTACAAAAATAAAACAAAATGTTATAGCTCAAACACATATTAATGTTGCATAAAACATTTCGTAAATCTTTTTCCAAACAAAAGAAGGTATATTTCTATCCTTTCTTATCTTTTTAGCTATAATTTTTATAATTATAACTAAAAATTTAATAAGCTAATTTTTAAGTTAATTAAAAAAAGGAATTATCTTGGGTACAACTCTCATAGGTCAGATTGATAAAATTCTGTTTGAAGAAGATAGCTTTTTTATCGCTGTTTTAAAAACTGGTGAAAAGATTAGTGGTAATTACCATGAGAGTGATGTAAAAGATATAAAAGGTTCTGCTGTAACTCTTGATGGTTACTGGGAAGAGCATAAAAAATATGGTCAATCTTTTAAGTTTAACTCTATAAAAGTGAACCAAAACCAACTTTTCTTTTTTCTAAATAAAATTGTAAAAGGTTTCACAAAAAAACTAACAGTTGAACTGATTGAAAAGTTTGGTGAAGATGGTTTAATTGAGATTTTAGATAACGATATAGAGAGACTTTTAGAGTTTAATGGAATCAAAGAGAAGAGATTAAAAAAGATTCAAACCTCTTGGAAAAAGTTTCGTTCTATGAGAAGACTTGGTGAGTTTTTAAGCCCATTTGATGTTTCTCAAACTCTTTTAACAACCATTGCAACTGCTATGAAAGATGTTGATGAACCTTGTTCTAAAATCAAAAACAACCCATATATACTTACTTCTATAAACTCCATAGGTTTTAAAAGAGCTGATGAGTTAGCACTTAAAATGGGTGTAGAAAAAGAGAATGATGGTCGTATCAGTTCTGCTATGGATTATGTTCTTTTAAACTATTGTGAAGCTGAGGGTAACAGTTGTGTATCTAAAGAGATTCTTTTTTCTGGGCTTAATGAACTTCTAAATTTTCAAGATAAGAATCATCTATATGAATCTGCTTTAGTTGAGCGAGTAGCTGAACAAAGCATAGTGATTATGAAAAATGATAGAGTCTCACCATCTAGGCTTTATGATGCTGAAAAGTTTTTATATGACAGTTTTAAATCTCGTGCTAAAAAAGATAGTGGGGGATTTGTAAAGAATCTTGATGAGTTTTTAAAAGAGAGTGATTTAAAACTAGGTGAACAACAAAAAGAGGCTGTTGAGATGATAAACAACGGTGCTTCACTACTCTTTTTAGTTGGTTATGCTGGAACTGGTAAAAGTACGACAAGTAAAACTATACTAAATCTACTAAACACAAGATATGATTCAAATGAGATAATCACTTGTGCTTTAAGTGGTATAGCCTCACAAAGAATAGCAGATACAACAGGTTATGAGAGTGCGACCATACAGTCGCTACTTATAAAGTATGACAAGCAAGATAACTTCCCTTTTTCCGTTGTACTTATAGATGAAGCATCTATGATAAACTCCTCACTTTTTGCTAGGCTTATAGCTAAAATAAAAAGGGAAACTATACTTATCATAGTTGGTGATGATGCTCAACTTCCACCTATCGGTGCTGGTAATGTTTTAAGTGATGTTCTCACTTTAGAGTTAGCACCGATAGTAAAACTTACAAAGATTTATAGACAAAGTGAAGATCAAGCTATCACACTTATAGCCAACGATATACGAAAAGGTGAAGTGCCACTTTATCGTCAAAAGTATGATGATTTTGAGTTTATAGATGTAACTATACAAAACTACTATGCTTTAAAAAATCAACTCTCACAAGCTGAACTATTACAACTTAGAGAAGATAACTCAAACCAAATCATAACAGAGATAGTCCACAAAGTGGTAGAATCTATAGAGAAAGCAAGATATAGACTAAACAATAAACTTATAAAAGAGTACCTAAACTATTTTCAAGTTATCACACCTATGAAAGGTGGAATCTTAGGCACAAACAACTTAAACAAAGTTTTACAAGAGTATTTTAACCCAAACCCTAAAAAGTGTGTAAAAAGGGGTTCATTGGAGTTTAGGCTGATGGATAAAGTGGTTCATATAAAAAATGAAAATATGACCTCATGGGATTCTGAGGGTTTTAAAAATGGTGAAGATTCATCACAAAGAAGAATCTTTAACGGTATGAGTGGACTACTTTTTAAGATAAATGAAGATGATGAACAAATTTTTGTTTTTTACCCAAATGAGGATATTGTGGTGGTTTATGAGTATGATGAGTTAAAATCATTTTTGATGTTATCTTATGCTTTAACGATTCATAAAGTTCAAGGGATGGAGTATGATATAGTGGTGATTCCTATGAGTTTCACACACTTTATAATGCACAACACAAAGTTAATCTATACAGCTATCACAAGAGCAAAACATAGATGTATCCTTATAGGTGAGAGTGGAGCATTTGAAAGTGGATGTAAAAAGTTTGAATCTACCCGTAGAGATACTGTCCTTTTGGAGTTGTAAAAAAATAGTATGCTATTTGGCTATAATACTTTCATAAAAGACTAGGAATATTTATGAAACTAAAAAAACTCCCTATCGGAATCTCAACATTAAGAGAGATACTTGAAGAAAATTATATTTATGTAGATAAAACTCATTTAGCTCAAGAGCTTATAGAGAACGGTAAATACTACTTTTTATCTCGCCCAAGAAGATTTGGAAAGTCTTTGTTTCTTGATACTTTAAAAACCATATTTAATGGTGATAAAGAGGTTTTTAAAGGGCTTCATATTTATGATAATGGGTATGAATTTGAAAAGCATCCAGTGATAAAAATATCTTTTGGAAGTGGGAGTTTTAGAAGTGTAGAGCATTTAGATAGAACTGTTTTTGAGATTTTAGATTCTAATCAAAGAAATTTAGAAATAGTTTGTCCTGAGAAGTTTGTTGGTGCTGGGTGTTTTGGAAGACTTATAGAAGAATCTTATCTAAAATATAATGAAAAGGTAGTAATCCTCATAGATGAGTATGATAAACCCATCCTTGATAACATAGATAAAACAGAGATAGCTAAAGAAAATAGAGAGTATTTAAAAGATTTTTATAGTGTTATAAAAGATAGTGATGAGTTTATAAAACTTGTTTTTATAACAGGGGTAAGTAAGTTTTCAAAAGTTAGTTTATTTAGTGGATTAAATAATATCGAAGATATAACCTTAGATAAACGATACTCTACTATTTGTGGTTATACTCAAAATGATATTGAAACAGTATTTGCAAAGTATTTAGAGGGGCAAGACTTTACTAAGATTAAGAAATGGTATAACGGTTATAAATTTTTAGGCGAAGGTGTTTATAACCCTTTTGATATTTTACTTTTTATAGCAAAAGGGTTTGAGTTTAGAAACTACTGGTTTCAAACAGCAACCCCCACTTTCTTGCTTAAACTTATAGAGAAAAACAACTACTTTTTACCTAATTTAGAAAATATAGTTAAAGATGAGATGATGCTAAATAGTTTTGATGTTGATTATATAGAGCTAGAGACTCTTATGTGGCAAACTGGATATTTGACTATATCTGAGGTAAAACAGACACATAGAGGTATGCTGTACTCTCTAGGAATTCCAAATTTAGAAGTAGAGATCTCACTTATGGGTAGTATAGCTAACTTTATGAGTAAGATACAGAACTCTACTATCGTACATAACAATATATATGATGCTTTAGTTGAAAATGACTTTACTAAGTTAGAACTAAATCTAAAAGCTTTATATGCAAGTATCCCATATAATCTATTTACTAAAAATGATATGGATAAAAAAGAGGGTTATTATGTCAGTATATTTTATAGTTATATAAAAGCTTTAGGGGTTGATATAGTTGGTGAAGATGTTACAAATAAAGGTCGTATAGATTTAACTATAAAACTAGATAACTATATATACATAATTGAATTTAAAGTAGATAACAAATCAGCACTAGAACAGATAAAAGAAAAAAAATATCACGAAAAGTATATAGATAAAAATCTTCCTATTTTTATAGTTGGGATTGAGTTTGATAAAAAGGATAGAAATATAAGTAAGTTGGAGTGGGAGAGAGTTTTTTAAGTGATATTAAAAATGTAGCATAAGCTAACAAGTAGAGGTGGGAATAAATAGGTTGTTTTAATAGTCTTGATTTCTCAGTCCATTACAATAATTTAAAACTTTAATTTAGGCAAAACAGTGAAAAAGATACCTTACGGACAAGCTGATTATAAAAATATAAAACAAGAAGATTTTTACTATGTAGATAAAACTAAATTTATAGAGAAACTTGAAAATCTAAATGAGAGATTCTTAATCTTTTTAAGACCTAGAAGGTTTGGTAAATCTCTTTTTATTGCTATGCTTCACTATTATTATGATAAATATTATAAAGATGATTTCAATATGCTTTATGGAGATACTTACATAGGTAAGAATCCTACTAAAGAGGTAAATAAATATCTTATTATGAGATTTAATTTTAGTGGGATTGATGTTAATGATGTTGAGGAGAGTTTTAGAATCTCTCTTTTAAATACACTTAACTCTTTTGTAAAAAAGTATAAACTCTCTATTGAAAAAAGCACAAACCCTATTATCTTGTTTGATAATCTATTTACCCATCTTAAAGAGGAAAAACTAGAGTTGATGATTCTTATAGATGAGTACGACAACTTCGCTAACAAACTTTTACTAAGGGAAAAGGTAGAGTATCTAGGTTTAGTAAGTGAAAAAACAGCTTCATTTAAACAGTTTTTTACCATCCTCAAAACAGCCACAGATATGGAAAACTCCCCTTTAAAAAGGATGTTCATAACAGGTGTAACCCCTATGACAATGTTTGATGTAACAAGTGGGTTTAATATAGGGAGTAATATCTCAATGAGACCTGATCTCAACGATATGGTAGGTTTTAATGAATCTGAATTAGATGAGATACTTGATTATTATAAACTAGATATTGATAAAAATATATTAAGAGAGTGGTATAATAACTATAATTTTAGTGAAGATACAGAGCAAAAAGTGTTTAACACAGATATGATTCTTTACTTTATAAATAAATACCAAGTATCTAATAAACTCCCTAAAGAGATGATAGATATAAATGTAAGAAGTGATTACTCTAAACTTAGAAACATTATATATACTAATAAAAAGTTAAATGGAAACTTTGAGACACTTCAAACTCTCATAGCTGGTGATACAGTTTCAGTTCCTAACCTCGTTCAAGATTTTTCAGCTTTAAAGCTTGAACAAACAAATAACTTTAAATCTCTTATGTTTTATCTAGGGCTTATTACAATTCATAGTAGAGAACTTGATTTAAGTTTAAAGATACCAAATGAGACAGTAAAAAGGATAGATATTGACTTTTTAAGAGATACTTTAGCTTTAGAAAAGATGTTTAAACTCAATACTGATAAGCTTGAAGAGTATTTTAAGGCATTGGCATTAGAGGGTAGTTTAGAGATATTTAAGTATCTAGCCCAAATGATAAAAGAAAACACAAGTATAAGAGACTATATCTATAAAGAACAAAGTATCAAGTCAATGTATATCGCTTACCTCTCTTTAAGCCCTTACTACATAGTAAAAAGTGAACTGGAACTTAACAAAGGGTTTGCTGACATACTTATAAAACCATTTAATCCTTATGTAAAATATGTAGGACTTTTAGAGTTTAAATATCTAAAGATTACAGATAAAGTAACTAAACAAATAGTAGAAAAACTAAAACTTGAAGCTACTCAGCAACTGAATAAGTATGAAAATGATTCACTTGTAACTAAGTATACAAACGAGGGTATAAAACTTAAAAAAGTGATACTTATTTTTCATGGGTGGGAGATGCTTGTTTGTGAGGAAGTGATCTCTATTACTTAAGCTATTCAGAATCTCTTTAATAATATTTCTATATAATGATTAGAATAAAAGATATATTAAAAAGGTGATTGATAATATGAATAAAAAATTTAGATTAGTAACTAGAAGTGATATGGATGGTCTTGTTTGTGCTGTTATTTTAAAACAACTAAAACTTATAGATGAGATAAAATTTGTTCATCCTAAAGATATGCAAGATGGTACTATAACTATTACTGAAAATGACATCATTACAAATCTTCCTTATGTGGCACAAGCCCATTTAGTTTTTGATCATCATGAGAGTGAAGCTGTTCGTAATGGTGAGGCTGATAACTACATAATCATCCCTGATGCTCCATCTGCTGCTAGAGTGGTTTATGACTACTACTCTAAAGATAATGATCTTTCTATGATTCGTGAAGATATGATGGTAGCTGTTGATAAAGCTGATTCTGCTCAATTTTCAAAAGAGGATATTTTAGATCCAAAAGGTTGGGATCTACTAAGCTTTTTGATGGATTCTCGTACAGGTCTTGGAAGATTTAGAGATTTTAGAATCTCAAACTATGCTTTAATGATGGATCTAATTGATTACTGCCATAATCACGGAATCGAAGATATTATGAAACTTCCAGATGTTAAAGAGAGAGTTGATCTATTTAACAAATATTCTGTTGAGTTTAAAGATCAATTGGAGAGATGTTCAACGATTCATAAAAATTTAGTTGTTCTTGATTTAAGAGATGAAGAGATTATCTTTCCGGGTAACCGTTTTATGATATATGCGATGTTCCCTCAAACAAATATATCTATCCATGTTTTATGGGGATTTAAAAAACAAAATACTGTTTTTGCTACTGGTAAATCTATACTAGATAGAAGTTCTAAAACAGATGTTGGTAAATTGATGCTTAAATATAATGGTGGTGGACATAATGCTGCTGGAACTTGTCAGATAGATAATGATAAATGTGAAGATGTACTTAAAGAGTTAATTACTGCTATTACAAATGATGGCTAGAGACTAAAAGTCTCTAGTTTATCCAAACTCAATCGGATCCATATCTATCTCTGCTAAATCAACTTTACAACGATAGATAGCTTTTAGAATCTCTGTACTTTTATCGCAACGGAGTAGAATCTCAAATCTATATTTATTTGCTACTTTTACTATGGCACATTTTCCAAATCCAACTATATTTATATTTTTTTCTAAAATCAGCTTATCATACATTTTTCTCATCTGCTCTTGTGCTTTAGTTCCATTTTTATGTGAAAACAAGATTCTACAAAGTTTTTTAAATGGTGGATAAAGCTCTTTTCTATACTCCTGCTCATCATCTAAAAATTTATCGTAATTATCTATATAAATTGAGAAAAACTCCTCATTAAATGTTTGTACTAAAACTTTAGCATCATTAGCTCTTCCACTTCTGCCTGATATTTGAATCAATGATGAAAGTGCTTTTTCTCTTGCCCTATAATCGCTAATATTTAACATATTATCTAACCCTAAAACAACTGCCAATGTCACTCCATGGTAATCGTGACCTTTACTTATCATCTGAGTACCTACGAGTATATCTGTCTCTCCACTGTTGAATCTATTTAATGCTTTTTTTAGTTTTGAGGATGTTGTTATCACATCTCTATCAAACTGTTCAACATTAGCACTAACTAACTCCTCTTTTATATTTTTTACAGCTTCTGCTGTTCCTAGTCGTGAACTTGTTAAGTTTGCACTTCCACATTTAGAACATAGTTGTGGAATCGCTTGTGTGTAGTTACAGTAGTGACATTTTAAAGCATGAGATTGTTGATGAACACTCATACCAACACTACAAAAAACACACTCTATAGTATCACCACAATCTTGACACATAAGGTATTTAAAATTTGCTCTTGTTGGTAAAAAAACTATCGATTGCTCTTTTGATTCTAAAGTCTCTTTTAAACTATCTATAACTAATGGTGATAATGTTTCAGCAGATTTTTCATATATAAACTTTTTAGATGAACTAAAATGTGTACCTTTTAATCTAGTGTGTGGAAATTTTACATAGGAGTTAAGTGATGGTGTAGCACTCCCTAAAACAACTGGAATCTCATAAAGTTTACCCATATATATAGCTATATCTCTAGCATTATATCGTGGTCTTGATGCTGATTTATAACTATCATCATGCTCCTCATCTACTATGATTAAACCTAGGTTTTTTATGGGTAAAAAGAGACAAGAACGGGGTCCAGCTATGATTTTTGCCTCACCGTTGTAGATTTTAGCGAGTGCTTTTCTTTTTTGTAAAGGTGTGAGTTTTGAGTGCCACATAACAACTTCATCACCAAAGTATTTCTCAAGTCTATCACCCATTTGAGGTGTTAGAGAGATCTCCGGCATTAAAAATATTGATCTTTTATTTGAGTTAATCATAAGTTCAAAATATCTCATATATATCTCAGTTTTACCACTTCCTGTATCTCCAAAAAGTAGTGAAACATTATGATTTTGTAAAAAATTAAAAGCTTTTTCCTGCTTTGTAGATAGGTTGATTTTTGGTTTATAATCTTTTGTTTTTTCATCTAAATCATCTAAAAGATTGTTAGATTCATAAGCAACCATCAAACTAAAAGCATCACCTAAAGAGCAAACATAATAGGTGGAGATAAATTTAGCTAACTTTATCTGTTTTTGAGAATATTTAAAAGAGGTTATCTCTAAAATATCAAGTGTATTAAATGTAGGTTGTGTAGTTTTTGAGATAACCACACCTTTTTTCTCTTTTTTGTTTAGTAAGATATGGACTAAGATACCCTCTTCAATATCTTTTAGTGAAGAGTATGTAAATGGTTCTAGTGGTGATGATAATAATGCTATCTTATAGTAAATCAAATTATTGTACTAATTTTTTACAATCAGAATCGGTATGGTTACAATCAAACATACCATCTGTAGAGTTATAATCAAACCTAACAGATTTAGAATCTGAAACTATATAGTTATATGAGTTTGTATCAGTTTTCATCCATTTACCAGCTTTATTTTGTGAATATATAGGGTATTGTAATAATTTAATAGTTTCATTTCCATCAAATAAACTCTCCTCTTCTTTGTTAATATCAGAATCATCTAAAATAGCAGGATAACTAGGATCCCCTTTTAGTAGGTTTCCTCTTCTGCTCATAATTATTGCACTACGAACAGAAGATATAGTAGCTTTTGCTTTTGCAAATCTTGCTTCGTTTATAATTCCACCATATTTTTGTACTACTATAGTAGATAATGCACTTATAATTACTATTGTAAAAATTAATTCTATCAGTGTAAATCCATTTTTATATATTTTCATTACCATTTACCTACTAAAATTTATAATATTATGATAACATCATTTTAATTATTTAAGTTGAATATAACACTTATTTTTGGAACAAAATTTGCTTATCTATAAACATAAAATAAAAAGGGGTTAAAATGAGTATTGAATTTTCACGAGCAGATAGTTTAGTATCTGATGCACTTGATTATAGAGCTATGAGACAAGATATGATAGCTTCAAATATCGCAAATGCTGACACCCCTTTTTATAAACCTAGAGATGTTAGATTTGAAGATGCTTTAGTTGCGAAAAAAGCTGAAATATTTGAAGATCATAGTGATGAACTTCAAATGGCTCAAACAGATTCTAGACATATTCCACTAAGCGAAGATAAATCTAGCAAAATACCAACTAGATTCTATAGAGATGGTCATATGGCTAGAAATGATGGAAATAGTGTTGATATAGATGTAGAAACTACTGAAATGAGTAAAAACTCGATTATGTTTAATGCTCTTATTCAAGCAGAAAAAAAAGATAAAATGATTTTTACGAGTGTGATTGACGCATCTCAAAAAACTCAATAGGATAGATGATGAGTAATTTTTTAAATAGTTTTGATATTAGTGGTTATGGGCTTTCAGCACAAAGAGTTCGTGTAAATACTATATCATCAAATATCGCAAATGCTCAAACAACAAGAACAGAAGAGGGTGGTCCATATAGAAGAAAACAAGTTGTTTTTAAAGCTATAGATTTTAATCAATATTTTAACAAAGCAGTAGATGATACAACAAAAAGTGCTAAATATGAAGATCCTTTAAGTGAAGGTCAGTTTGGTCAAGAGGTAAATCCCTCTATAATGAGTGTTGTTGTAGATAAAATATCGAGAGATGACAGTGAACCAAAGATGAAATTTGAACCAAATCACCCAGATGCAGATGCAAATGGCTATGTTGCATATCCAAATATTAATCCTGTAGTAGAAATGGCCGATCTAGTAGAAGCAACAAGATCTTATCAAGCAAATATAGCTGCTTTTGAGAGTGCTAAAAATATGGCGAATTCTGCGATTTCATTATTGCAATAAATTAAGGTAACAAAACATGAGTGAATTTGGGAAAATTAGTAGTTTTGGTAGTGGTTCTACAGCCGATATACTAAAACAAAAAAATGATACTTCTACTTCTGGGGGAGAAGAGGCATTTGCTAATCATTTAAAATCAGCACTGAACGAAGTAAATGAACTTCAAGTAGGTAGTGAAACAGCTATAGCTGATATGGCAACAGGTCAAGTAAAAGATCTACACCAAGCAGCATTGGCTATTGATAAAGCAGAGGTAAGTATGAAATTGATGCTTGAGATTAGAAATAAAGCATTAAATGCTTATAAAGAACTTGGTAGAACTCAACTATAGTTTTTCTTTATCTATCTCCATTTAAGTTAAATTATAATTATTGGAACAGATATGGAAAATGAAAATAAAACTAAAAAAATCTTTCTTCTTTTTTCTCTTATAGTTTTAGGTTTTATACTTTTTTTAAGCGTGATGTTATATACAAGTCTTATGCCAAGACATCTTCCATCAATCTACTCAAAAGATAGTTCAAAAGCACAACGAGGTAGTATCATAAGTGCTGATGGATTTCATCTAGCTACAAGTAAAAAATTATATAAAGCTATCGTAAATACTCGTTATATTGATCCAGATAAAAGAGAACTTTTTATAGAGTTATTTAGTATATATTCAGGGATTGATAGTAAAACTGTTAGAAAAAAATTAGATAAAAACAGAGGTGTTACTGTTCTTAGTTATAGTATCTCTCAGATACAAGCACAATATTTAAAGAGATTAGCTTCTTTACTTAGAACCTATAAAGTTTTTATAGCTATAAAAAGTAAAAGAACTGGAATCAAAAGTGTTCATGGGTTAAGTATACTTGAAAGTGGTGAAACAAGAGAGTATCCTTATGGTGATTTACTTACTCCTATCATTGGTTATCCACATAAAATTGAAGAAGATGGATATACACATATTAAAGGTGTTAAAGGTTTAGAAAAAAGATTTGATGTAGAACTACAAGCTAAACAAGATGGTTTTAGTAGAGGTTTAAGAGATGTCAATAGTTATATTATCTTAAATAAAAAGAGTTTTACTAAACCAAAAATAAATGGGCTTGATATAAAGCTAACGATTCCTATCTCATTACAGATTAAGATTGAACGAATGTTAGATAAAATGAAAAAAGAGGTTCGAGCTAAGCAGATTATGATTGCTATTATGGATTCTAGAAGTGGAAATATTATAGCATTAGCTAGTTCAAATAGATACTTACCAAAAAATATTAAGATTAGTGATTATCCATCTTTAAATAGTGGAATGACTGAATACAGTTTTGAAGCAGGAAGTGTTATAAAAGCGATAACTTTTGCACTTCTTTTAGATAAAGGTCTTGTTAATCCGTATGATTTAGTTAATGGTCATAATGGGCATTTTAGAATTGGTAGAAAGGTGATTACAGATGAGCATAAATTTGATTGGTTAAGTGCTGAAAATGTGATTGTTCACTCTTCAAATGTAGGTATGGCTCAATTAGCACAAAAATTATCAGGATTGGAATTTCATGAGGGTTTAAAAAGTTTTGGTTTTTCACAACCATCTACAGATGATATGATATATGAAAGAGTTGGTTCTATACCAAGTATTAGAAGATTAAATAATGAAATTTATAAAGCAACCTGTTCATATGGTTATGGGATGAGAACAAATCTTTTACAGTTGATTCGTGCTTATGATGTATTTTCAAATAATGGTAGGATGTTAAAACCAAAATTGATTGATGTTTTTATAGATGAGTATAATCGTGAGATTCCTATCCCTAGAGAAGAGGAAGTTCAAGTTATAAAAAGTTCTACGGCACATAGAATGAGAAAGATTTTAATTAAAACTGTAAATGAGGGAACAGGTAAAAAAGCGATAACTAAAGGTTTAATCATAGGTGGAAAAACGGGGACAGCTCATATAGTTGAAAAAGGTAAATATGTTAGAAAATATAACACCAGTTTTATAGGTTTTGTGGATGATAAAACAGCAAAATATACTATGGGTGTAGTGGTTGTTCAACCTAAAAAAAGTCAGTTTGCATCACAAACTGCCGTACCAGTATTTAAAAAAGCTGTTGAGATTATGATTGATGAGGGTTATTTAACACCGAGTCTTTAAGGGTATAACTACTATAAAATATAGTAGTTATATAAATATTTATTTGATACCTTTAGTTTCCCAATAAGCTCTAACTTTATTAGTTAGTGTATCTGGTAATGGAACAAAACCTAAGCTTTTTGCTATATCTTGACCATCTTTATAACACCACTCATAAAATTTAGTAACTCTTTTGTCCATTGCTGTTTTTTCTGATGGAACAAGTATAAAAGTTGCTGCAACTATAGGGTAAGATTTAGCACCTTTTGGATCAGCTATGATTGAATAAAAATCTTTTTTAGGGTTAAGTGTCGCTTTTGAAGCAGCTTCTTGAAAAGATTTTAATGTTGGAGCGATAAAATTACCAGCTCTATTTTCAACTGTTGCCATTGCGATTTGATTGTTAGAAGCATCTGCATAATCAATATAACCAACAGAGTATTTAGTTTGTTTTAAAAGTGCAGCTACACCAGAGTTAGTTTTACCACCTATATGATGATCACCAGCCCAGCTAAGTGATTTTTTAGCACCAAATTTTTTTCTCCAATCCTTAGAAACTTTACTTAAAAAGTATGTAAAGTTATAAGTTGTTCCTGAACCATCAGCACGGTGAACAAAAGTTAGTTTTTTATGTGGAAGTTTTACACCTTTGTTAGCATCCGTGATAAGTTTGTTATCCCAGTAAGCGATAGAACCATCAGCGATAGCAACGATAGCTTTTCTACTTAATTTTAAGTTATGGATATTTGGAAGGTTATATCCCATTGTTATAGCACCAACAACTGCTGGAAATTGGTAAAGACCATTTTTCTTTAAAGTTTTAGGTGATAATGGTTTATCAGTACCAGCAAAATCAACGGCACGAGATTTAGCATCTACAATACCTTTAGATGAACCTTTTTTAATATAATCAATTTTAAGACCAGTATCTTTATTATAAGCCTTAATCCATTTTTGATATACACTATATGGGAAAGAAGCCCCACTACCTTTAACTATATCAGATGCACTTAGCCCAGTTGCTAAGATTGTACCAGCTAATGCTATTTTAATAACTTGTGTCATTTTCTATCCCTTGGATTTTATTTATGGAATTATAGAGAAGAATAATTATATTTTGATTACATATTGAAAGATTAATGTAACCAAAATGTAATAAAACAACCATTTAGTTATTTTAAAGCCTCTGGTTTACCAAAATAATATCCTTGTGAATAGTCGATTCCTAGGCTATGTAAAATTTTATAAATATTTTCACTTTCTACAAACTCTGCTACTATTTTTATATTTTGTTTTTTAGCAAAGTTTACTATCGTTTGTACTATATCTAACGAAAAGTTATCATTTTCTATATTTTTTATGAGACTACCATCAATCTTCAATATATCTGGTTGGTAAGATAGTAGTCTTTCAAAATTTGAATAACCTGTTCCAAAATCATCTATAGCGATTTTTACACCCATCTTTTTCACAGTATAAATGAAAGATTTTATAAGTTTTAAATCTTTTACATCTTCATCTTCTAAAAGTTCAAATACAACCCTATGAAGTTGATCTTTGTAAATAGCCAATAATTCAAAGATTTTTTCTCTTGTTTTAAGTTTTTCTATATCCAAAATAGATATATTTATACTAATATCTTTATCTGTAATCATCAATGCTTTAAATGAATTGTTTAAGACTATATCTGTTATTTGAGAGTAATATTTACCTTTTTTGGAAATATCAAGAAAGAAGTATGGCGATATAACTTTTCCATTTTTATCTATTAATCTAACTAGAGATTCATATTTTTCTATCTCTTTGGTTTTATTATTTATGATTGGTTGAAAATATGAAACTATCTTTGAATCTAAGATAGCTTGTTTAATCATTTTTATAGTTTCTATATTTTTTAGTGTCTCTTCAGATTCTTTTTCGATTAAATTATTTGCTATGATAAAATCTTGCTTATTATTGTAAATCTTTTTTAAACCATATTTGGCATTTTCTAAAGAATTTACCCCATAAGCAACACTGATAATAATTGATATATCATAATCTAAATCATCTATAGTTAGTTTAGTATCACTCAAATTATCTTTAAACTCTTTTATAGATTCTATAAACTTATTTTCTTCAAAAGTATCAGATTTCATTTTTGCAAAAGCATATTCCCCATTGCCTAAAGAGAAAAATTTTCCAAAAAACATATGTTCTGGTAAAGATAATTTCATCTTTTTAAAAAATTCAAATTCTATCTTTTCAGATAATTTTATACCATAAAAATTTTCTATATTATCAAAATCATCTATTTTTAGAAGTGCAACTATTGTTTCATCATATGATGCTATCAAATCATGGAGTTGTTTTTTGGGGTTTAAAATCTCTGTAATGTTATCTCTTACTGAAATATATTCAAAAAGTTCTCCACATTTGTTAAAGATAGGGATAATAGTCGTTTTCACATAGTAAGTTTCACCATTTTTATTTAGGTTTCTAACCATACCATTCCAAGTGATTTTTTTTGTTTTTATGGTGTTCCACATATCTTTAAATGTTTCTACAGGTGTATCTGGATGTCTTATAATATTGTGACTTTTACCTAACAAAAAATCTTTTGAATAACCAGATGTTTCACAAAATTTATCATTAACATAAGTTATTTTACCAGAGGTGTTTGTTTTTGAAACAGTTAAGTTTTTATCTGTAACCTCTTGATATTGTTTTAGTAAGTTTATATGATTTTCATTTTCTGTTTTGATTAATAATTTTTCTAAAATAATTATAAATTGATTTATATCTATAGGGTTAAATAGATACCCATCAATATCTAAATTTAAACTATCTATAATATTATGAGATTTATCTCTATCTGATACTAAAATTATAGATAAGTTTTCATCTAAACTTTTTAGTTTTTTTACTATATTTATAATGTTTGATTTATAAAAATTCAAATCAACAATCACAACATCAATACAATGCTTATCAAATTCTATAATTGCATCTTCAAAACTATAAGTTAAAATAATTTGTTTAACAAATTTTTCAATTTTTTGTATTGTTTTATTTGCAATACTCTTTTTTTGCTCTAGGTAAAGAACATTTAAAGTAGATGAAAATTTCATTATATTATGTGGATTCAATGCTTACTATCCTTGTTTAATTACTTTATTATATCATAAAAAGTAATCTACTAAGAGTGATAGGTTTAATAAATCTCTTTAACTCTACCAACCTCTCCACTCATAAGTCTCACTTTTATACCGTGATGATGATTTGGTGATTTTGTTAAAATATCTCTAACTATACCATCTGTTAAAAGTCCACTTTGTTGATCTTGTTTTAGAACGATAGCTACACTATCACCATGTTTTATATTTTTTCTTTGAGTACCATCTAACATATTTCCACCTTATTTTCAATAATAAAGGATATTATAGTAAAATAGCATAAATACTTACAAAGGTTATCATCATTATGTTAAGCAACCAAACACTACTAGAACAATTTAGATTATTTTATAAAGAGTACAAACCAAACAATTTTGAAGAAGCGATTGAGAAATTTTCCATATTTGGTGGAATCAACTGGAGCGATATAGATACATCTAAAGATTCTATGGAACTGATAGAGAAGATAATTTTACCAGATTTTAGATATATCCGTAACGATGTTACTGAACTTACTACTGGTATGCCACTTTATCACTCTGTCTTAACTGGAATTGCTTTAGGTGATGGGAAACCTCATACTGCTTTTAAACGAGCAAATGTAACTAAAGAGATTGGTGAGAATGCTCTTGACGAACTTTTAGATATGGGAATCATAAGATTAGAAAAATCTAAAAAAATATTTACAACTTGGGCTGAAAGTGAAGCTGTATCTAACAAACTATATTTTACTTCACCATTTTTAAGATTCTGGTTTGCTTTTGTATCTCCACTTTTTAAAGGTGTTCGTGATGGAGATTACAAAGAGATAAGAGAAAAATTTAAAAATCGTGAAAGTGAGTTTGTTCAGCTGATATTTACCCAACTATCTTTTGAAGTTTTAAAGTTATCATTTAAAGAAGATCCTATCGTAGAGATAAGTTCATACTGGGATAATGATGTAGAGATAGATATATTTGCCAAAACAAAATCTGGTAAAATCATAGCTGGAACTACAAAATATACAAATGTTAAACTTAAAAAAAGTGAACTTACAAAACTTCAAGAATCTTGTCAAAAAGCTAAAATGGATGTTGATACATTTGTTATCTTTAGTAAAAGAGGATTCTCAAATGAACTCAAATCTCTTAAGGGTGAAAATCTAAAACTATTTACAGTTAAAAGTTTTAAAAAACTTGTTGAATAGTTAAACAATTTAATATGAAAGATTCAACATATAAATATCTCCTTATCTTTAGTATGTTTCTCTGGGGTGGTGGTTGGAGTGCTTTGAAAGTTTTAACTCCCGAACTATCTGTAGATGTTATCGTATTTTGGAGATTTTTTATTATGAGTCTCTCTTTTATACCGATTCTTATTTTATTTAAAAAACCTATTATTTTAAACCGTTCAAATTTAAGTTATGTAATCGGAAGTTCTATTTTAAATATAGCTTTTATGGTCTCATCATTCTTTGGAATCAAGTATGGTCTTGCAGGTGGTGGGGGAGTTATTATCACCACACTTACACCGATTATGACCTTTTTACTTGTAGCGATTGTGTTTAGAAAAAATCTACAAAAATTTCAATATATAGGGATAACTTTAGGCTTAATTGGAGCAGTGATTATGCTTCAAACAAACGATATAGCACAGTTTTTAAATGGCTCAAATATATACTTTTTGTTATGTGCCATCATCTGGGCAGGTGTAACTATGTTATCGCAATACTCCCATAAATATATCCACCCGATTCATTATAGTTTTATCATCTCACTTATAGCAACCATAGTATCTTTTTTATATGCTTTATATAATGATGCTAACTTCTCTAGTGTGTTTGAGCAAGATATAAACTTTTGGATAGCTTTGATATACTTAAGTGTTTTTGGGCAAACTGTAGCTACCACTATCTACTTTATGGTATCTGGAAAATTAGGAAGTGAAGAGACAAGTTCGTATATGTTCTTAGTACCTATATTTGCTCTTATAATCGCTTGGTTGGTTTTAGACGAGCCTATGCAAACACATATAATTATAGGTGGTATGATAAGTTTAATCGCCGTTTATTTTATAAATAAAAAATCTAATCCCATAAAACAGAAACACCATACTCTTGATTTAAAATGATAAACTTTTTATAGTAAACCTTTTTACCATACTTTTTACTAAGTAGTTCAACCTCTAATTCACCATTTTCAAGTAGTTCTCTAACCTCTTGATACTTCAACCATTTACCATATCTAGCTAAAGAGTTTTGCCAGATTCTAAAGTCACAAGTAGCATCATCACTAAGCTCAAACATCTCACCATCTTCAGTTTTCCACGAAGCATTAGAACAAGCATAAAGTTTCACTTTCTTACCACTAACCTCTTTATCTCTAACCTCAATAACACCATCTTTACAATATGGACATTTTCCTAAAATCATTAAATTATCTCCTAATGATAAAGTAAACTATCTTCAATATATTTATATTTTAAATCACTATTGATGATAGGAAACTTGTATCTGTTTTTAAATTTATGAATCTCTTTTAACTGTTGATTAGATGCTATAATATAAACATTTTTTAGATCAATGATATTTTTAAAAATTAAGTATTTTTTCTCAAGAAACATTAAAAATTCTATACCATTTTTATACTTAGATCCTTTAAAATTATAATCAATTATAATTTTATTTGGTATGTTACTATTCATCCAAACATCTAAAATAGATAGTTTTGCATAACAAAAAAAGTTCCATTTACCTAATGGTTGTTCAACAATATCTTTAAACTTTTTAAGCTTATTTAAGTCTGCTGATATGACAAGTACATCTATTTTTTCAAGTGCTAGGTATTCCTCATTTTTATCTTTTGATATTTTATTTTTATAAAGTAAATATCTGTAAGTAGATGGTATAGTTTTAGGTAAATTATGTTTTAAATATCTAACTATCTCTGGTGATGATTTAGCTCTTTTCCATAGATAAAGTTCTATCTCACCACAATAATATTGAGATAATAAGATTGCTTCTTGGTGAGCTTTATTTAAGTATCTTAAAACCTCATTTTTTACTAATTCTAATGAAGATAAGATTGTTACACTTTTTTCTAAAGTATCATTATATAAAAAACGGTACATCCATTTTGTAAAATGTATAATTTCATTATGTTCTAACAGTAATTTTTCAAGTTTCTCATCTACAAATAAACAATCTATCTTATTTAATTCATCTACAATATACATAAAATGTGGGGAAAATAGTTTATTATTTAATTTTGGATAATCTTTAACATGAATATAAGCTATAGATATAGCTTCTAAAAGAGGTTTAGTTAAGCTATGAAGTATATCTTTTGGATCAGCTTTTTTTAAACTATTGACATAGCTTATCTTCGATTCAAGAATCTCTATAAACTTAAATCTATTTTCACTAATCTTAGCTTTGTTTGTGTTATTTTTAATAACACATAAAATATTTTTAGATACTATGGTATGAGTTATTTTTACTTCAAATGTAAATGTAGATAATATGGAATGTATTATTTCAACAAATTCAGATTCATCAATATTATCATTACCAAATGTTTCGTCAATCAAGTTATGTAAAAGAGTAGTTTCATTGTTTTCTAATGAAAAATGAGGTTTATTACAATATTTTTCTAAATACAATGTGCATATATTATAGATATACTTTTTATTTTCAATTTGTAACTCATTTATTTGTTTGTTTTTTAATTTTCTATCTCTTTTTTCATCATATAAATTTTGTAATAAAGTTATAAATTTTTTTGGATTAAAAGGTTTTTGTATAACACCTAGAATTTTATCTTTTATGATATTGGAAATTTTTGGTGAACCTACACCAGAGGTGATAAAAACTACTGCTATATCTTTTAATTTTTCTGTATCTTGTAAAATTTCTATAAGCTCATTACCATTCAGATTTGGCATATTTATATCAGTTATGATAAGCTTTATAGATAAACCTTTACCTATCATCTCAAATGCTTCCATCCCATCAGAAGCAGTATATATAGAATCTTCTTTAAACTCAAAATCTTTTAATTGATTCGTGAGTAATGCTTTTTTTACTATTTTTACTATCATATTACTATCATCAACTATAAGGGTGGGGAGAAGTTCCATTAACTAAGTTCCTAGTTTTAAATACCATATTCTTACATAATTTAGCTAAAATTCTATTATGAATAATTATATAGAAAAATTTAACAACTCAATTAAAAATACATTTTATACAAAACTTCCAGATTTTCATCAAAAGTTTATAAAAGAAAAAGCACTTGAACTAAAGTTTTCCCATCAAGAGATTAAACAAATCATAGATATAACTAGAGATTTAGAGATGTGGAATGAGAAAAGTATAGTAGATATTTTTCCAGACCATAACCAAAAAAAAGTTGTATTTACTAGACTTCGTAAAACCTATGAGGAGATTCGCTCAAAACCAAACTCTTATGAAAATTTTGAATTAAAAAATATACCAACTGAACAAAAGTTTACTTTTAAAACTGAAAATAAAAATGGTTTTGGTTTGGGTCTTTGCCCCGTAGCTAGTGAAAAAACAAGATGTTGTAATCTTCTTACACTTGATGCTGTTGAGAGTTGTGGGTTTGACTGCTCTTACTGTTCGATTCAAAGTTTTTATAACCAAAATACTATAACTTTTGATTCTGGATTTGGTGAAAAACTAAAGAATCTAAATCTTGAAAAAAACAAAACTTACCACATAGGAACTGGTCAAGCTTCAGATTCTTTGATGTTTGGAAATCGTGAGGGTATTTTAGATTCTCTTTTTGAGTTTGCTAAAGAGAATCCAAATGTGATTTTAGAGTTTAAAACAAAATCAGATAACATAAAATACTTTTTAGAAAATGATGTACCATCAAACATACTTTGTACTTGGTCACTAAACACCCCAACTATCATAAAAAATGAGGAGCATTTAACAGCTTCACTAGAGAAAAGAATCTCATCAGCTAGAAAACTAGCCAACAAAGGTGTAAAGGTTGGTTTTCACTTCCACCCTATCGTTGAGTATGAAAACTACATAGAAGAGTATAAAGAGATATATGCCCAACTTATAGAGCAATTTAATCCAGATGAAGTGGCACTTGTAAGTTTTGGGACACTAACATTTATAAAACCTGTTATAAAACAGCTTAGAGAACGAGAGTTTAGAAGTAAAATCACACAAATCCCAATGACAGACGCAAGTGGAAAAAGCTCATACCCAAATGAAACAAAAGTTGAGATGTTCAAGTCAGCATACGATAGTTTTAAACCTTGGCATAAAAAAGTGTTCTTTTACCTATGTATGGAGGAACATCAAATGTGGAATAAAACTTTTGGTTACCAATACTCAACAAATAACGATTTTGAAAATGCAATGCTTAGTGCTTATTGTGAGAAAACTGATCGTGAGTTTTTAATATAGATAAGTGATTTACTTATCTATAAACTTTTATACCAAATCTAACTCTTTTACCAGATGGTTTTACGGTAGCACGACCACCTTTATATTTACCAGATGATATATTTACTGTTGTTGTATTATTTTCAATTTTTTCATAAGTATATATAGAACATGGATGTTGTATACAGTTTGATCCAGATGAAATATCGTAAGGGGAATCTACACCATAACTATACCAAAGATATTTAGGTATCCTCATATGGATAACAGCTTTTTCATCAATGTTTTTTGTAATGTTGTAATCAACTCTACCAGTTTTATAATCTATGAAAGTAACATTATGATCTGTAGTGTTATTGATTATACTGTTTGAACTTGGAGTGAAACTAAAACCAGTTGTTATAGTTGAATTATCATCTTCATTTTGAAACCAGTTTAATGTAACTTCAGTAAAATCTTTTTTATTTTCCTTATAAAGAAGAACAAAAAAATGGTTTTTAGTTATATCACTGTTTGTTATAACATCATATGTTATGATCTTTGAATAGTACCAAGTTAGATTATCATCTAAAGATTCTATATATTTTTCATCATTTGATAAATTTGGTAAATCAAATTTTTTGATATTTGTTCTAATCGGTCTTAGTGTTTCAGCACTATTTTTATCTACTTTATATATAAGTGATATTTTAGATATACCATGATTAAAACTCTCTTTAGATGTATTAAACTCATTTGTAGTTATATTAAAATCATTGTCAAATTGATTGTAAAATTGAGTTAATTCATTATTTGTCATATTTGAATCAAAGATGATAGTTGTGTTTATATCTCTAGCAAATTCATTTTTATCAAAATGTGTGGTGATATGATCTTGTTTATTTCTAGCACTTAAATCAGCTTTTAAAGTGTAGTTCATATCACTGAAATCTTGTGCCATATATACCCAGTCTTGATCTGTTGATGCTTCATGTTTTGTGATATTTATATCAAAATGGTGAGGTTTAACTATAAAAGTTAAATTTCCATCTATGGTTCTATCACTTAAATTTGTATCATCTTCATCAACTATAGCATACTCTGTATCTATCATTTTAAGAGTATATTTTCCAATATCATCTACATTAAAATCATTTTTAAAACCACTACCATTAATCTCAAAAGTATAAGTTTTATTAAACTCAACACCATTTTGCTTAGAGTTAAAAAATAGTGATAAGTTTTTATCATTATCACTAAAAATTTGATTGTAGTTAGTTATAAGATTATTATTTGCATCTGTAGCATTTATATCTAACAGGTAGTTTTCACCAGCTTTCAACTCTGCTGTATTTATATCTAAAATAAATTTAGTTGGAATTATGGCAAAGTTATCTGTAGAGTTTGTACTGTTATCTTCATCTAATTCACTACAACTTTTGTTAACATTCTCTTCCCAATGTATATCTATAGTTGTATTTTTTATAGCTTTATTTATAGTGAAAGTTGGATCTCCTTGAACTGTTTCATTTGAGTTATGTGCTTCTACAAATTGGTTTTTAAAACAAGTTGAACTATCATTATTTATACAAGAACAAACTGTACCATTAAAATTTTCATAACCATTACCATCTTTATTTAGTGATACGATGGTGATACTAAATTGTTTATTTACTTTTTTTGTAGTTATATTTCTATCATCTATATTTTTTGTTGTATCCCAAGCATCAAATCTAGTATTTGTACTATGTTGTCCCCAACATTTGTGTTTACAATCTTTTGCAGGGTTATCATCATAAATATTGTTCATATTATAGTTACCAGTATGACCATCCCAATAATTTCCATCAAAATTATTGTGTGTTTTTCGTGCTTTTGCTAATTTATTTGTTTTTTTTGCATAAAAACAGTTATTTAAAATATCAGAAGATGAGTTATTTATATATAAGTTTAATCCAAAACTAGATATTTTTTCTGTTTTAATACAACTATTTTTTAGTACTAATTTTGTTATCATTGTAGTTTTAGTATAGATTGCATCACTATTTTCACTAATAAAACTAGAGTTAGTTATAACAGGGTTAATAAAAGCTGAATTAAAATAGAGACTACGATCAAAAGATGATATATTTACTCTATTTAGAGTACAGTATTTATCGACATATCTTAAAAATTTTATACCGATGTTAGAGGTAGAGTTAATATCTACATTATCAATATTGATTCCACCATTTATTGAGCGATGAAAATATATGCCGTTACCAACACTTTTAATTGTTGTATTTGTTATAGATATATTTTTGTTTAAATATCTATCAAATTCTATTCCATCATCACCAGATACAAATGATGAATCTGTTATATTTACATCATTATAAATTGCTCTACTAAAATGGATTGAATCTTTTGTTGTTGTATTTATATTTATATGATTTAGATTGATTTTCTTTGAAACATCTCTTACTATAATTAAACCATAGTTTTTTGCTACTATATTTGTATTATTGATATTGATACCATTGGTTACTCTTCGGTTTACTATTACACCATTATTTGAGGCAGTGATATTAGTATCAGATATAGATAAATATTTAGCATTACGACTAAGTTGAATACCATTATCTACAGCATCAATCTCACAATTTTTGATTCCAAAATCATCAACATCCCTATTGGCTCTTATACCATCATTTGATGAAGATTTGATTTTTAAAGATTCAAAAAAGATATTTTTAATATTATTTAGTTTAAAAACAGTATCACTATTTGAAATAATAACATCGCCAGTCGCTGAATCATTTTTTTTGATATAAAGATTATTTTTATTTACACTTATAGATTCATTGTAAGTTCCATCACATATATTTATATGACTGTTATCTGTACTTGCATCTATCGCATCTTGTATAGTATGGTAAAAAGATGTTGAACCCTCACAACTATGATTCTCATTTGTATTATCAACAACATAGTCACTACCAGTTTGATTGTTGTTATTACATGGAAAATTAAAAGGAAAACCAAACATCCCATTAAAAAATAATGCCATCAATATAATAAAAATTGCTTTTAAATAATTCATAAAATCTCCTTTAAATACTACTCTTCTTAAATTATAGCTAAAATATTATAGATATTTTGTAAAAAGTTTATTGTTTTTTTAAAGATATAATTCTTGAAAATATATATTAGGATTGAATTATGTCAAAAGCAACAGTAACAGATCAAGAAGCATTAGATTATCATCAGTTCCCACAAGCTGGGAAAATTTCAGTTGAAACAACTAAACCAGTAGTAACTCAAAGAGACTTGGCTTTAGCTTATACTCCAGGTGTAGCAGTTCCTTGTTTAGCTATAGAAAAAGATAAAGAGGATGTTTATAAATACACATCTAAAGGCAATTTAGTAGCAGTTATCTCAAATGGTACAGCAGTTTTAGGTCTTGGTGATATTGGTGCATTAGCATCTAAGCCTGTTATGGAGGGTAAGGGTGTTTTATTTAAAAGCTTTTCTGGTCTTAGTAGTTTTGATATTGAGGTAGATTCAGATAATATTGATCACTTTTGTACAGTTGTAAAAGCGATTGCTCCAACCTTTGGTGGTATTAACTTAGAAGATATTAAAGCACCTGAGTGTTTTGAGATAGAGAAAAGACTTGTAGAGGAGTTAGATATACCTGTAATGCACGATGATCAACATGGTACTGCTGTTATATCTGCTGCTGCGATTATAAATGCTTGTGAAATTACAAAAAAAGGTATAGAAACTCTTAAAATAGTGGTAGTTGGAGCAGGTGCAGCAGCTATATCTTGTGCTAGACTTTATCGTCATTTAGGTGTAAAAAATATCTATATGTTAGATTCTAAAGGTGTTGTTCACTCTGAAAGAGATGATCTAAATGAGTATAAAAAAGAGTTTGTAGCTGATGGTTTTAAATCTCACAGTGAAGTGTTTGATGGTGCTGATGTTGTTTTAGGTTTATCTTGTCCTGGTAGTTTTAATGTTGATGATATTAAACTAATGGCAAAAAATCCTATTATCTTTACTTTAGCAAATCCTACTCCAGAGATTTTTCCAGAAGATGTAAAAAAAGCTAGACCAGATGCTCTTATAGCGACAGGTAGAAGTGACTTTGATAATCAAGTAAATAATGTTTTAGGTTTCCCTTTTATATTTAGAGGTGCGATGGATGTTCGTGCTAAAAAGATAAATATGGAGATGAAAGTAGCAGCAGCTCATGCCTTAGCTGAATTAACTAGAAAAGATGTACCAGAGTATATAAATGAACTTTATGGTAAAAAAATCAAATTTTCAAAAGAGTATATTATCCCTATCCCTTTTGATAAAAGACTTATTGTTGAGGTTTCAAGTGCTGTAGCTAAAGCAGCTATAGATAGTGGAGTTTCAGATATGAAAGATTTTGATATAGAGGCTTATAAAGAGGAGTTAGCAAAAGTTCTTAAATAGTAACTTTTGCATCATCTAGTGGTTGTGGAACAGGTTGGCTAAAGTAATATCCTTGGATATACTCTATGCCAATCTCTCTTAGTAAAAGAGCTGTTTCACGATTCTCTACAAACTCTGCAACATTAACTATACCCATACCACTTGTAAACTGATGAATCGTTTTTAAAATATGAAGTTTTCTTTTGTCGTTAACTATCTCACTTACGATTGAACCATCGATTTTAACTATATCTATATCTAAATCAGAAAAATATGAAAAGTTAGAGTAACCACTTCCAAAATCATCTATCAGTATATTTGAACCATAGCTATGTACTTTTTTTATAAATTTTTGTACTTTATCCATATCTTCTAAAAATTCCGATTCTAATAGTTCTATATCTATTCTTGATGCAATAGAGAGATTCTTATCAAAAGAATCAAATAAAATAGAGATGATCTTATCATTTAAAATATCAAGCATTGATATATTTAAAGAGAATCTATATTGTGGGTATTTTATGGCATTTTCTATAATCTTATTTATCATAATTTCAGTTATTTTATAATACTGAGAACTTTTTTTAGATATTTCTAAAAAATTAAATGGTGATAAGATAGTGCCATCTTCTAATTTTAAACGAACTAATGCTTCATATTTTTCTATTTTTAAAGTTTGAACATTTACAATAGGTTGAAAATAAGGGATAATTCTATCATCTTTTATCGCTTTTTTTATGATTTCAAAGATTCTCATATTTTCTCTAACATCTTTTTTTAGGTTTAATTCATCTGTATATCTCATAACTGTTTGTGATGGGTTTTGTTTTAACAATTTTAAAGTTAAATCAGCATTTTCTAAAATAGGGTATATACTGTTTGTAACTATACTAACAGATATATTTAATTTTAAATCATCAAATATAAATTGGTGTGATGATATGGTTTTTTCTAAATTATTAGCAATAGTTGAAACTTCATCTTCATCTAAATCTTGAAAAATTGTACCAAATTCATCACCACCTAATCTAAATATATCTGTTTTTAATTCAATCTCTAACACTCTAGCAAGTTTGATTAAAAGAGAATCACCAATCGTATTTCCATAAATATCATTTATATTTTTAAACCCATCTATATTTATAATCAATATGGTTGGATTAGTTATCTCATCTAACTTACTTTCTAAAATTTTTCTATTGTATAAGTTTGTTAGTTGGTCATAAGTTAGTGAATGTTTTAGTGAATCACTTGTTGTTTGTAAAATATGATTCTTTTTGATTGAACTGTAAAGTAGATATATAATAAATGAGAGCGAAAATATAAAAATGCTAAAGAGTATGAAAGCAAATATATCTAATGCTTTAAAATCTTTTAAAGCTAGTTTTGAGAAATTTGTTGTTATGTTAATGATAGTATCATATATGTTGTTATGTAATACAGCTTTTACTGAATCTATATCATTAGTAAAATTTTTCATAAGAAATGTTGAGTGTAGATTAAACTTTTTTATGAAATCTTGAACTTTCTTATCTTTAGAATTTGATGTTAGTAGAAATTTTTTACCATCTAAATAATCTAAATCTTGGATTCTTTTTGTATCATAAAAATGTTTTAAAATATAGTTTGCTTTTATAAATATATTGTTATCCTTAACACTAGAAAATTCAGCATTTTCAACATGTCTAGTTAAAAAGAGAAGTGAATTTTTGATTCTAGCATTAAACATAAGATAATCTTCAATATTTTCTATATTAGAATCTATTTTTGGTTTAAGTGCCAAAATCTCTTTTTTTATAATTTTGTATGTATCTTTTTTTAAAATTTCAGAATTTTTAAGTGTATTATAATCAGCCAATAGTAATTTTATCTCTCTGTCTATTTTATCTTGATTCTGATAAGCATATATGGAGTTTTGTAGTATAAGATAACTAAGTTTTGATTGATGATGTTCTAGCTCATTTGTAGAGATTAAAAACTCTTTATGATTTTTTGTAAAATCTCTTTGAACAATATAAAAATATACAAGTGCAAATGACGAAATAATCCCAATCAATAGTGCTAAAATAATAGAACGATTTAATCTCAATTTGATTCCAATATAGCTGGTTTTTCACCCTCTAATGTATTTAAAAATAACCTTAAATCTTTCACCTCTTTTTTTGAAAGTTCTACTCCAAGGTTATGTTTTGCCATCACATTTATAGCTTCATCTAAAGTTTTTGTAGCACCATCATGGAAATATGGTGCTGTTAAATTTATATTTCTTAAAGTTGGAACTTTAAATACATTATGGTACATCTTTTTATCTACGACAGCTTCTCTATCTGGATAACTTTTTTTTGTTTTATATTCTATAAATGTACCCATTTTTTGAAAAGAGTTTGAACCTACATTTATACCATTGTGACAAGTGATACATCCATATTGCTTGAACAGTGTGTACCCATTTTTTTCATCTGGAGTAAGTTTTACTTCACCTCTTAAATATTTGTCAAATTTAGAGTTAGGTGTAATCAACCCCTTTTCAAACTCTACAATAGCATTAACAACATCTTTATATTTGATGTTTGATATATGATAAGTTTTATAAAAAAGTTCTTTATAATATGTAGATTTATTCAATCTATCTTCTACTAATTTCGGATTCATATTGTGTTCTACTGGGTTATTTATAGGTCCATTAACTTGTTGTGCTAAGGTATCTACTCTACCATTCCAAAATTGTTTGAAGTTATATCTAGCATTAAAAACTGTTGGTGATTGGATGTTGCCTTTTTTACCATGAAAGCCAAAGGAAACCACTCTTGAATCTGCTCCACCTTTAAAAACATCATGACAGCTTACACAAGCAGTGGAGTTATCTCTTGATAAAATTGTATCAAAAAACAGTATTTTACCAAGTTTTGCTTTTTCTATATCTATGCCACTATCCAATGGAATCGGTGATATAGGTTCATCGGCATATAAGTTTATAAAGATAAGAATAGCTAATAATAATTTTAACATTTCACATTCTAACATAATAAACCTAAATTTTTTTATAAAATAAGTTAAGCCCTTTTTTCGCTTTATAATCTAAATCGTAAGATATATATTTTAGATAATTTAGTATATCTTTTGGTTTAATCTTTGTTTTTATTGAGGCATTTTTTAAGATATATTGAGGGATTTTAATCTTTGATTTTAGAAATCTATTTTGAATCTTTTTATAAAGTTTTTCATCTTTGTGGTAGCAAAGTAGAGCAAAAACAAATGGTACATCATACCTGTTATGCCACTCTTTAGCTAAATCTATATAAGGTTTATTATCGAGATAATAGCTTAAAGCTTTATCACCAATGAGAACTTCACCTTTTAATTTTAACACATTTGCTAATACATTTGATGTTGCTGATTCTGAATCTTTTAGATTTTTATCATTTGGGATTAACAACACACTTAAAACCTCTTTTTTTGCTATGATAGCTAAATCTACATGTTTGTATTTTTTAGCACCAACACTAGAGATAAAAGCAGAATCTACTTTTCTTGATGAAAATTTATGGTTTATATCTGAGGGAACACCTTTATAATAGTTCATACTCATAGCTTGTTGAGAATTTGTAGTAAATCGCTTCATAAATATATGAAAAGGGAGTAAGTTAAGATACTCTATTTTTCCAAAAACCAAAACTAACTCCAAAATGATAAATTTTACGAAATTATACATATATAATCTTAAATAATTTTCTAAATCTTTATCTTTTTATTATATAATTTCTTATTTACATTATATTGGGACTTAAAATGAAAATTATTTCAAATCCATTAGAGTTAAAAAATTATCTAAAAGATACAAATAAAAGTGTTGGGTTTGTTCCAACTATGGGTGCATTACATGAGGGGCATATATCTCTTATAAAAAAAGCTAGAGAGTTTAATGAGATGGTTGTTGTTTCTATATTTGTAAACCCTACTCAATTTTTAAAAGGGGAAGATTTAGACAAATACCCTAAAAAAGATGAAGCTGATAAAAAAATATGTGAGTTAGCTGGTGTTGATGTTTTATTTTTTCCAAATGCTAAAGATATTTATAGTGATGATGAGGTTAGTTTAGTTGCACCTAGTGTTAGGGGTTTTGTACTAGAGGGTTATAGCCGTCCGGGGCATTTTAATGGTGTTTTAACGGTTGTTATGAAACTTTTAAATATAGTCAATCCAACAAATGCTTACTTTGGTAAAAAAGATGCACAACAATTAAACCTTATAACTTTAATGGTTAAACAACTTTTTATGAGTGTAAATATAGTTCCAGTAGATACTATAAGAGAGAGTGATGGTCTAGCGATGAGTAGTCGCAATATCTACCTTTCAAAAGAGGAGAGGGTAGAAGCTCTAAAAATCTCATCATCACTAAAGATTGCCAGTGATATGGTACATAAAAATATACTAGATTCTAAAGAGATTAGAAAAGTTATGCGAGAGTATCTTTCAACATTAGAGATATTTTATGTTGAAATTTTAAATCGTGATTTTGAGCTTATAGAACATATTAAAATAGGTGAGACGGTAATTCTTGTTGAAGTAAAAGTTGGTAGTACAAGATTACTTGATAATATTTGGCTTTAGTTAAATTAAAGAGGTCAATTAATAAGCATTTAACGAGAGTATATATATAATTACAAATGCAAAATTTTGAAAACTTTTTATTAGATAATTTACCAATCTCAAAGAGTATCCATCCAACTTATGAAAAAGCACTTCAAGAGATGCTTATAGCTGGTGGAAAGAGATTCCGTCCTGCTCTTTTACTTGGTGTGGTTTCTTCATACAATCCACTTATGTTAGATGGTGCTAGATTTGCAGCTTTAGGTGTAGAGTTACTTCATACCTACTCTTTAATTCACGATGATTTACCAGCAATGGATGATTCTCCACTTCGTCGTGGCAAACCAACTTTACATGTTGTTTATGATGAGGTGACAGCTATCTTAGTTGGTGATGCTCTAAACACTTACTCTTTTGAGGTGTTAAGCAATGCCCCTTTTTCAGATTCTACAAGGGTAAAACTGATTCGTGAGTTAGCTACCAATGGTGGTTTAAACGGTATGGTTTTAGGTCAAGCGATAGATTGTTACTTTGAAAATAAGCCACTTAAAGTTGAAGATATTAAGATTCTTCACACAAATAAAACAGCAAAACTTATAGCTGCTTCACTTAAGATGGGTGCTATCATAGTTGGTAGAGATGATTTGGGTGATAAACTTTACGATTTTGGAATCAAGTTAGGTTTACTTTTTCAGATTCAAGATGATATACTCGATGTTACACAAAGCACACAAGAGGCTGGAAAGCTTACAAATAATGATGAAGATAAAAATAGTTTTGTGACTATTTTAGGGTTAGATGAATCTATGAGCGAAGCTAACGATTTAGCAGATGAGTTGATTCAAGAGATGGATAGTTTTGATGAAAAGTTGAAAAACAACCTTTCACCACTTCTTAGTAAATATATAAATAGACATAAAAACTAAGGAATCTAATATGACAACTATAGATGAAAAAGAGATATTAGAGATAGAAAAATTAAAAGCTGATATTGCTAAAATGCCATTAGAAATTGAGAAGATGGTAACAGATATGAGGCATAGTAGTCAAAGAAATTTTTTTTTGACAATCGCTGTAACAACAGCAATAGTAACTGCTTATTTTAAATTTTTAGCAGCATAAATTAAACAAAGGTAATACAAATATGAGTAACACAATGCGTCAAAAAATGGCAGATTCTATCAGATTCTTAGCAGCAGATATGGTTCAAAAAGCGAACTCTGGACATCCGGGTGCACCGATGGGTTTAGCAGATATAGCAGTAGTTTTAAGTGAGCATATGAATCACAACCCAAAAAATCCTGATTGGTTAAATCGTGATAGATTAGTATTTTCTGGTGGTCATGCAACAGGTCTTATCTATTCACTTTATCATCTATGGGGGTATGGTTTAGAGATAGAAGATCTTAAAAACTTCCGTCAATTAGATTCTTTAACTCCGGGGCATCCAGAGTATGGTCACACTAAAGGTGTTGAGATTACAACTGGACCACTTGGTCAAGGAATCGCTAATGCTGTTGGTTTCTCTATGGCTTCTAAATTTGTAGGTGCTCAAGTAAATTCTGAAACTGCTAACCTAATCGACCATAATGTTTACTGTTTATGTGGTGATGGTGATTTAGAAGAGGGAATCTCTTATGAAGCTTGTTCTATCGCTGGACATAATAAACTAGATAACCTAATCTTAATCTACGATTCAAATAGAATCACGATTGAGGGTTCAACTGATTTAAGTATAAGTGAAAACATTAGAGGTCGTTTTGAATCTCAAGGTTGGGATGTACTAGAGTGTGATGGTCATAACTTTGATGAGATAGATTCTGCTCTTACTCAAGCAAAAGCAAACACTAAACCAACTATTATTATAGCAAATACTATTATCGCTAAAGGTGCTGGTAAACTAGAGGGAAGCCACCATTCTCACGGTGCTCCATTAGGTGATGATGTTATTGCTCAAGCTAAAAAAGATGCTGGATTTGACCCTGAAAAAACATTTTTTGTAGATGAAGATGTTATGGCTAGATTCAGATGTGCTATTGAAGAGGGTGATCTACTTGAGAGAGAGTGGATCCATAGACAAAAAACTCTTCCACTTATGGAGCAAAATGAAGCACTAAAAGCTTTACAAAATCCAGATTTTTCAAGAATCGAATACCCAACATTTGAAAAAGCTGAAGCTACTCGTGGTACAAATGGTAAGATTATGAATGCTATCGCTAAAGCGATTCCTAGTTATTTAGGTGGTTCAGCAGATTTAAGCCCATCTAACAAAACTAACCTTAACGATATGGGAGTTTACCCTAAAGGTAGAAATATCTACTTTGGAATCCGTGAACATGCTATGGCTTCTATCG
>Ga0256842_1000567_pt1 | contig 32601 bp, 40 predicted proteins | sample 4559240metaG_FD_185973 | JGI IMG/M metagenome (GOLD analysis project Ga0256842, IMG submission 185973) | Hydrothermal vent microbial communities from Guaymas Basin, Mexico - 4559-240 | ecosystem: Environmental > Aquatic > Marine > Hydrothermal vents | place: Mexico: Guaymas Basin | collected... | reverse complement strand
TGATGACGATACGCTTCGCACCGGCTTTTAGCATTGCCTCATGGCACTTCTTCACAAGTTCGAGGATCTCTTCCACGGAGCCCTCAACTACCGTTCCCATGGGGCAGACGTAGTACTTAAGGCCGCTGGCCTTTATGACCTCCAAGACTGGTTCAAGGTACTTTCCAACGCTCGGGCTCCCAGTCCCCAGGGGGAAGAGGCACAGCTCCGCGACGGCCATAGGGCATCACTCCTGTTCTTTTCTCTTCTTTTCCCTCTCGTGAATGTAATCAAGGAGGGGCTTCATCCTTTTCCAGACATCGGGTATGAGGCCGTCTCCATCGACCCGGACGTAGATGCCCTTCGCCCGGTAGAACTTTATTATGGGCTCCATGTTCTTGGTGTAGATGCGGTACCTCTTTCTGACGACGTCTTCCCTGTCATCGGCCCTTTGGATTAGCTTTGAACCACAGATATCGCAGACTCCCGGAACTTTTGGAGGGTTGTACTTAATATGATAGACAGCGTTGCAGTTCGGGCATATCCTCCTTCCGGCTATCCTTTCCACGCTCGTGTCCTCGTCTATGAATATCTCAAGTGCGAGGTCAAGACGTATGCCGTGGTCGTAGAGGTAGTTTTCAAGCGCTATGACCTGCTCAGGCGTTCGGGGATAGCCGTCGAGTATAAAGTTCTCTCTCTGGCGCCTGAGACGGGAAATTATCAGGGTGTTGACAATAGTGTCGGGTATTAAATCACCCCTGCTCAGGTATGTGGCCATCTCCACCCCAAGGGAGCTTTTTCGCTCTATCTCCTGCCTTATGAGGTCTCCTGAGGAGATGTAAGTGAGGCCGTACTCTTCGACGATCCTTCTGGAGTGAGTGCTCTTTCCTGAGCCGGGAGGCCCAAAGATGAGGATGTTCATGTGTATCCACCAATAAGCATTTATGCCCGAAAGTTAAATAATCTTTTGGTGATCATTATGAAGCTGAGCACTGGCTACGTTAGGGCCTCCGGCTACGCCCACAAGGTTAGGAGAGTCCTTTTCGCTTTGACGAGAGGTAAGGTTGATCCTAAAGAGGTCATCCGTGCTGCAGGGGAGCTCAACCAGCGCATATTCGAGCGGCTCCTTGAACTGAAAGCCGACAAAGGGGACGTTGTAAGGATAACGGCTCCCTTTGAAATCAAGGACGGAAAAATAGTCTGGGACTACGAAAACCTCACCATCGAAGTTTACAGAAAGGGCGAGGAGGAGCGGCTTGCAAAGGCCCTCGAAGAGGCAGAAGAGAGGGAGAGGGAACTCGATCAGAGGATCCGGGAAATTGAAGAAACGGCACTGAGACTTAAGGAGATAGCAGAAGAACTTCTTGAAGAGATCGAAAGACTGAAAGAGGAGCACACCTCCCTGAAGTTGAGGGCGGAGGAGTGAGCAACACCCCTTACTATTTGCCGCATTGAGCACATCTCAGGGAGCAAGCCTTTTATCTTCCAAGCTCAAAATTTCTGTGCCCGACGAGTATTGGGTTGCGATGACGTCGGGACCCCCAGGGGGGCGACATCCCAAATGCCCCCCTTCTGAAAAGTTAAAAGCCCTTCACCGTTTCTTTGATTATGCAGGTACTGTGGGAACGTGAGATCCCGGCAGACACAATCAGGGTATCCCCGAGGCCCGTGTGGAAGTGCCGGGCCTGTCCAATGTACGGCAAAAGGCCCAGCTGTCCTCCCTATGCCCCGGACTGGAAGGAAGCACGGGAGTGGGTGAGGAGCTTTAAGCGCGCTATCTTAGTAAAGTTCGGGATAGACATGAACGACTTTGAGAACGAAAAGAGGAAGGTACTCCTCTGGCTTCTTGGCAAGGAGCGGGAGCTGTTCAGGAAGGGAAACCTCTACGCAATGGCACTCTTCCCAGGAAACTGCAACCTCTGCCCAGACTGCCCATTTGAGAAGGGTGAACCCTGCAGGATGCCGGAGAAGGTTAGGCCCAGCATTGATGCTATCGGGATCGAGCTGAGTTCTCTCGTCGAGATAGACTTTTCGGAAAGTGTCCTATACGGCCTGATAATGGTTGAGTAGGTGGTACAATGACCGTCCATGTTGCACTGCTCGGGAGGACTCCCTGGGCACTAGTAAACACTTACTACGCTTCCGCTATGAGGGGCTCGCGGCCGAGGGCAGTCTATGTGGTGACCGAGCGGAGATACTCCCACTTCCTTCCCAAGATCATCGAAGCTATCAAGGAGATTTCTAAGGCATACGGCTTTGAACCGGCCATCGAAACAAGGATTATAGAGGACGACGACTTCCAGATGGCGGATAGAGTTTTCCGTGAGCTCTTCTCGAAGATAAACGGTGAAGAAGTCGTTCTGAACATAACCTCAGGCAGGAAAGCACTCGTGGTTGCGGCGATAATTCAGAGCAGAAACTGTAACCTGAAGGAGATCCTCTACATGGCACTGCTCGACGTTGACTTCCCTGATAGGCCTTACATGATGCTCCCCCTGCACATGCAGAGGCTTAAGAACTTCCTCGGTGGTAGCGATGGGCGTCGAGGTTGTGATCGAGAAGCCTGAGCTCCAGATACTTATAAACCTCCTTCAGAAAGACGGGATTTTCGTCAGTTATCCTCTGTATGATATCCCCCTCTTCTCGGCTAGGGAAGGCGGGAGGGGCTATATTATTAACGTCCTCGCCAAGAGGCACGACTTCAGGGGCAGGCACCCTGAGCTACCGTCGTATTCCGACTTCTACGAGACCTTTATCTCATCGGGCATAATAACCTATGACAACATAGACGAATTCGCCAACATGCTCGAGGCCTACAGGGTTCTTCGTAAGGGCGTCTCATTCGCTCCAGACACAAACATCTTCTATCACCGCTTTATATCGTCTTACCGGCCCTTAGATGGTTACCAGATAGTTGTTGCTGAGGATGTCAAAAACGAGATTGAAGCGGCGATGAACTATAAATATAAACACCAGCACCTGGCTGAGATATCACGCGAAGTAAAGAACGGTCACCTCCTGCGGGAGCTTTCAAACAGGAGAACCAAAAAGGCTAGAAAAGCCGCCTACATCGCCCTCAGGGAGTTCGAGGCCCTGAAGGACAGAATAATAATCGCCGAAAGGTACGGGAGCGGGCACAACAATGACGAGATCATAGTGAAGACTCTCAAACACTTCGACGAGATGAGCCCTTCTCTACTCGTCTTCCTGACGGCAGACCTCGCGATAACGGACGTGGCAAAGATGGAAGGCCTTGAGTACTTCCTTTTTGAGTACCCCACGAAAGAACTCGGAACACATGAAGTGTCAGCTTACCAGCTGAGAACCCTCATCTTCAATCTCGCGGCGGTTTTTGGCGTTATTGACATCAATGGGACAGTAATTTACGGGGAGTTCGGGGGAAAGAGGAAGCTCAACGAGCTTAAACTGGTATTCAGAGATGAGGAACTCTTCAGGGAATCCATATTCCACCTCAACCTCTGCAGGCGGCTTGAGGCGATAATGAAGGAATAAACAGGAGCTTCAAAGTACATAGAAATGCTTTGATGTCTATTTTTTCGTTGAGGTAACGTTATAAGCATCGTGTATAAGGTAGAGCGGTGACCATTATGGCACTGAGCGACAGGCTTGAGCTCGTTAACCCCTCCGAAATTAGGAGGCTCTTCGATCTCGCCTCTGGAATGGAGGACGTAATCTCCCTCGGAATCGGTGAACCCGATTTTGACACCCCGGAGCACATCAAGGAGTACGCAAAGGAGGCCCTCGACAAAGGTTACACCCACTACGGGCCGAACGCGGGCCTGCCGATGCTCCGCGAGGCCATAGCGAGGAAGCTGAAAAAGCAGAACGGCATAGATGCAGACCCCAAGAGCGAGATAATGGTTCTCGTCGGTGCAAACCAGGCGTTCATCATGGGCCTGGCGACGTTTCTTAGGGACTGTGAAGAAGTCCTAATCCCAAGCCCCGCCTTTGTGAGCTACGCCCCTGCGGTTATCCTGGCCGGTGGAAAGCCAGTTGAGATTCCAACATACGAGGAAAACGAGTTCCGCCTTAACGTTGACGACCTTGAGAAGCACGTGAGCGAGAAGACGAGGGCGTTGATAATCAACAGTCCAAACAACCCGACTGGCGCAGTCCTCACGAAGAAAGACCTTGAGGAGATAGCCGACTTCGCGGTAGAGCACGATCTGATGGTTCTAAGCGATGAAGTCTACGAGCACTTCGTCTATGACGGTGCAAAGAGCTACAGCATTGCTTCCCTATATGGAATGTTCGAGCGCACGATAACGATAAACGGCTTCTCCAAGACCTTCGCTATGACCGGCTGGCGCCTCGGCTTCGTTGCCGCCCCTTCATGGGTCATTGAGAAGATGACACGCTTCCAGATGTACAACGCCACCTGCCCGGTAACCTTTGTCCAGTACGCCGCCGCGAAGGCCCTCGACGATGAGCGGAGCTGGAAGGCAGTCGAGGAGATGAGGAACGAGTACGACAGGAGGAGGAAGCTCGTCTGGAAGCGCTTGAATGAGATGGGACTTCCAACAGTGAAGCCGAAGGGTGCCTTCTACATCTTCCCAAGGATTAGGGACACCGGCCTAACCGACAAGGAGTTCAGCGAGCTCATGCTGAAGGAGGCGAGGGTCGCGGTTGTCCCAGGCTCGGCATTCGGAAAGGCCGGCGAGGGCTACGTAAGGATAAGCTATGCCACAGCTTACGAGAAGCTTGAGGAAGCAATGGACAGGATGGAGAAAGTTTTGAGGGAGAAAAAGCTCGTTTAGCCCTTTAACTCTCTTTTTCTAGTACGTGCTTCTCAAGAACGTAACAGTGGAATGTGCCCTCGAAAACTTTTTCCCCTCTCCCGTTCAGAACCTCTGCCTTTACTATTTTCTTCCGTCCCATGTCTTCAACTACTTCAGCCCTTGCGGTCAGCTTTTCGCCGGCTTTAACCGGCTTCAGGAACCTCACCTCTGCCTTTCCTAGAACGACGGTGGGCTCATTAACCGCCAGCATGGCAGCGTAGTCCGCCAGACCAAAGGTAAACCCTCCGTGGACGAGGCCGTACTCATCAACCGCCATCTCTTGGTTAGTCAGCAGTTCAACCTCGGCTTTGCCAGGTTCGATCTTCACGGGCTTTCCCACGAGCCTATCAGAGGTCAGCTTATGCGTCCTCTGCTCCATTGGAACCACCATTCAAAGTTCCACAAGATCCTTTAAAACTTCCCTCATTCCAGGCTCTACCATCTCAAGGAACTCCTGCTTTTCCTTCAGCGGCCTCATGGCCATTAGTTTGAACGCTCTCTTTCTCCCGATGCCTGGAATGAGCTGTAGAACTTTTGGACTCTCGCGGTTCACGTTTATGGGGACGGGAATCCCCGTTATGCTCCTGAAGCCGTGGTCAACTATGAGGACGTCGTAGAACCTGTTGAGTGGAACTTCCTTCGGGATTCCGACGATGAGAGGATAACTCCCTATCTGCCTCCCGTAGGTTAGGCCGTTGTCAAAGATTTCCGCTCTGACGTCTTTCAGAACCGTCCCAACGGGGACGACCCTCTTGAGCATCGGTAGGTCAATCTCGTGCCTTATCTTGTGGCGGTAGTGCTGGATTAAGCGCTTGTGCTTCTCCGTCTTGACCTTGCTTCTCATACGCCACAGGGGCGTTCCCGGGAAAACAACGACCTGCCTTATGTTTATCCTCCTTACCATGAGGCCATCGTCAAGGAGCCTCTTGAGGAACTGGAATGTGATCTCATAACTCTTCTTCGTCTCGCCCGGTAGGCCAAAGATTATGTTTATCCCCGGCAGGAGCCAAGGCATTCCGTTGTAGCCCCTCCTCGCGCCGACTTCGTTGAGGATTTTGACGGCCTCGTAGGTTTCCTCGGCGGTGGCGTTCAGGTTGTTGAGCTTCGCGACCTTTGGATCGGCGCTTTCGAGACCGAAAGCAACCACGTTTCCCGGAGTCCCGTACTTTATGAGCGCCTTCGCAATCCTCACGCTCTCCTCTGGATAATTCGCTATCACCGCAGGGTTGGCGTTGTCCACGTGAAGGGTCTTAACATCTGGCGCGACGGAGCGGATTCCTGCGAAGAGCTTCTCTATTGCATCCGGGTTCGGGATCGGGACGCGGCCGTTTGGCTTTGCCATGTAGGAGAATATACAGCTCTGCCTCCCAACGCGGAAGTGCCTCACACCGAGGTCGTAGAGGGCTTTGACTTCGGCAACTACATCTTCTATTGGCCTGTCCTCGACGGTTCTGTAGCGCACTGGCTCGGTGCAGAAGGAGCACCCCCCTATACCCATGGCCTTGGGACAGCCCCTCTGGCTCTCAATTTCGACGATGACGAAGTCTGGGTAATCTGGGAACTGCTTCACAACCTCGGCACCAATAATTGCATAATCACGTAATTCTGCATAATTCCTAAAGCGGAAGGGATCGGCGTCCTTCGGGTTGCTTAAGTAGTCAAAGAGAAAGGCCTCAAGGTCGCCGTAGACAACGTAGTCAAAAACGCTCTCCGCGAGCTGGAGCTCCCTGTTTGTGATTTTAATTCCACCCATAGAGGCGGAACCCATGAAAGCAGGCCCGCCGAGGATTTTTGTGGCCTTAACGTCCCTCAGGAAGCGGGCAACTTCCTCAACGCTCCCTGGGACTGCGGAGAGGTACTTGCCCGGCGTGTGCACTCCGCCAATGTAAACAACTAAGTCAGCCTTCGCCAGAATCTCCTTGACCTTCGGGAAGTTGGGCGTCTTGTTCTTAGTCTCTATTCCTCTCTCGCCGAGAAAAGTTGCCCTGAGGTCGTCTATCGTAAGGTAAAAGATCTGAGCATCCTTTCTCGCCTTTTTTATCGCTCCATATGCATAGCGGGGATATATACCGAGGTAAGGAGGAACTCCAAGGCCCGCGGGCTCATCGGTGTATCCATCAATAAGAACTGCTCTCATGGCAATAGCTCCTAAGAATGTTGTTTAAAAAGGTTAAACCATAAATATCTCAAACTTCATCCGTTTCACCCTTTGTTCTGCCAACCATCTTAATGACGTAATCTGCTGCGTTCTGAAGGGCCACAGAAAAGCCCGGCTCAACGCCTATGACTATCGTCTCCTTACCCCTCCTTTTGGCCTCCTGGATTATGGGCAGGAAGTCCGCGTCCCTCGTGGCAAGGGCTATGACGTCCACATCGGAGTTATAGATCAACTCCATGGCCTCTATGGCTATCCTAACGTCGGTGTCACCGGCAACTATCACCGGCTCAAGCCCCTGGTTGACAACGGCCTCAATAAGTCCTTGGGGGGCGTACTGGTTGAGGACGACCTTCGCGACTCTTATTTTGCCAATCCTCTTAAGGGCTTCAACGATGTCCTCAAGCTTTATCCCGAACTCCTTTCGGAGGATGTTCGGTCCATCGACGATGAGCCCAATGCTCTTGCCTTTAACCCCACCTTCCCGTTCTGGTTCTTCCTTCTCACGCTTGAACACCCTAATGAGCGTTTCCTTCATTCTTTGTCCCTCCCTTCTTCGGCTCAAGGACGATAGTATAGTCTGCCGCATGCTTCAGGGCGGCGGAAAAGCCCGGCTCAACACCGATCACGACGGTTTCTTTGCCTTTCTCCTTTGCCTTCAGAATTACTGGGAGGAACTCTGCGTTCCTAGTAGCGAGCGCTATAACGTCTATATTCGGGTTGTAGATTTCGCGCATGGCCTCGACGGCGAGCTTGACTCCAGTTTCTCCAGAAACGATAACTGCTTCAAATCCCTGGTTTGACACTGCCTCTATTAGTCCCTGAGGTGCGTACTGGTTGAGAACAACCTTTGCAACACGGATGTCACCTATGTTTTCCAGTGCCTCGACGATGTCTTCGAGCTTTATCCCAAACTCCTTTCGGAGAATATTGGGGCCGTCGATAAGGAGGGCTATCCTCTTCCCGCGCTTGGCCCTTTTCTTTATCATCCCTATGCTCCTTATCCCATCAGGTATCGAAATTATCTTCTCCCACCTACCACCCGGCATGACTGTCACCGTTGAAATTGTACATACCAGAGCATCTATCAATATATCGATCTAAGTATTGATTAACCCTTAAAAATAAATTCTTCCCAGCGGCTCTTATTGATCAATTGCCCTTACCAGTTTTCTTGATAAATTCAGATATACCTTTCGGTACCGTTGGGTACCTCTGCTGAAAACCTGGAGAAATGGGAAGCTCAGAGGAGCCTCTTGTAGTAGTACCAGAGGCCCCTTATAATGTCCCTTACCTCGATCATCGTGAATATCTCCGTCCTGTCTATGAGCTTCGCCGTCTCCTCCCAGCTGTGCGCCTGAAGGACGCGGTAGATGAGGAGCTCTATCTGCCTTTCATCGAGGTAGGGCTTCATCCAGCCGTCGAGGAAGTAGAGTTTAACGATTGGCTTAACTGCGTCCACAACCGTGTCATATGTCAGAACCTTACCGGTGAAGGCATCAAGCCTCTTCTTCTGAATCTCAGTGAGGTGAATTGGGTACTCAACAGCCTCGCCGAAGGGCGTCTCAAAGAGCCAGCGTGCTATCTCGGGCTCAAGCTCCCTGTGAGTATCGCCGAGCCACTCAGTGAACCTTATCCTGAACTCGTCGTTGGCCTTCTTTATGAGCTTCCTGGCCTTCTCGCTTATCGGCTTTAGGACTATCGCGGTGAACTCGCCGCTGACTGGATTTCTGGCGGGGCTGAGGTGCACCACGGCAAAGCCGTTCCTGACCCAGAAGCGGACAAGCTCTTCGCTCGCACCGAAGCCTGAACCTATCCAGTCGAGGCCCTTTTCTCTGGCTTCCTTCTCAAGGAGCTCAAGGGCCTTGCTTCCGAGCCCCATGTCCATAGCATCAGGGTGCGTTGCGATTCTGACTATGCGGTAGCCCTTCAGCTTGGCGAACTCCTTCAGGTAGTGGTGCTTAACCATCATATCTGGGATTATGTTGCCCCTGGGCTTGTAGCCCTTGGCCATCTTCTCGATGATGTTCTTTGGTATCCCGCCCTCCTTGGCTATCTGGACTGCAGTAACGATCTTTCCGTTCTTCAGCCTAAGCACGCGAGCCTCGTGGTGGGGTGCATCGGCCAAAAGAGCCACGTCGCTCGGCCTGTTGCGGTAGTGGGCGAGGATGTAGATTCCAACGAAGTGCCTCAAATCTGGCCTGTCGTTCTCGAACCAGTCGTCCAAATCTGGCTCTTCAAGGTAGACTTCCTTCCTCTTTATCAGCTCAAAGTCTTCCTCCGTGAGCTCAACAGGTTCGGCATCGAGGAGCAGGACGTCGAAGAGCCACTTCTCTATCGGGTCGTTTTCAGCGTAGCGGATCGGCTCCTCCATGTGGAGCTCTTTAAACGGGCGCTTCTCCCTCGCCTTCTTCAGGAACTTGACGGAGAAGCCCCTTCCGGCCCCCTCGTAGCCGTGGATCGTTGATGAGTAAACGACCCTCTCCTTGTTCAGATACTTGTGGAGTATCGGCACGTGGATTCCCGCGGCTTCATCCAAGATGTAGAGGTCGGCGCTCTTCTTGTGGCCCTCCGCCGGCGGGTAGTAGCGCAGGCCGATCTTCCTCGCGTAGAGTTCTTTTATCAGGCCCCTCTCCTCAACGACGTGGGGCTTGAAGCCAAGCCTTTCGAGGGCCTTCTTGGCGAAGCGGAACAGGGACTGAACGTTCTCAAGCTCAGGAGCTGTAACAACTATTCTAGTCCTCTTCTTGAGGGCTAAAGCCAGGCCTATCGCACCTATTCCGACGGAAACGCTCTTGCCCCTACCCCTGTCGGCGGTGAGGACGAGCATCCCACCATCAACGAGCTCTTCAAACGCCTTGAGGACTTCCACCTGCCCCTCTGTGAGAGCCATCTCGTAGAGCTCCTTGGGAAACAGCCTTTCCTCGGGAATCGGCACTCCCTTTCTGCCCTTTATCCTGGCCTGGCTCTTGCTCCTCCTCGGCTTTTTCCTGGCCTTTCCGTTCTCGGTGATGATGTAGATTCCCTCGTGCTCCGTGAACTTCCTGATAAGGCGCCTGTTGAAGCGCTTCTTGACGTCGTCTATCGTGTACGGTGGAGTAACGAGGCTCTTGTGGAAGCCCGTCCACATGTCCTTCCACTTCTCGAAAGGATTCGCGAGTATGAATATCAGCCCTCCGCCGCGCACGGTCTCGATGATCCTTCCGAGGTCGTTCGGCGAGTAGTCATAGCTCATGTCAAGGATCAGCAGATCGTAAGTCCTTCCAAGGATGTCGCGGGTGTACTTGAAGGTAACGGCCTTTACCTCGACGTTCGGGCCGGCTAAAACGTCGAAGTGCTTTCTGAACGCCTCATAGCGCTTCCTTCCGAAGGTCTCCTCGCCAAGGGCGTCGGTGGCGTAGAGAACCTCTATCCTGTCCTCAGTTTCATCGCGGAGGCGCTTCTTGATGAGCTCGTCGAGAACCCCGCTCAGAACCCTCGCCGAGGCTCCCGCAAGGATTCCGGCCAGCTCGGCCTTTTTAAGCGTCTCTCCCTCGATTAGAATCATTCTCCTGTGGAAGTTCTCAAGAGCTTGAGCCAAAGCCGTTTCAGTGATCTTGAGAACCGAGTCCTTAACCTTCTCACCCTTCGCGTACTCTCTCACTTCCTTGTCAAAGCGAACCTTAACGGTCACGGCCCTCACCTCCCGGAAGAAAGGGAGAAGAGGGATTTAAAAAGGTAGCTAAGGGCAGTTATGTTAAGCGTTTTCCTGAGGGAGCTTACCCGTAGTTACCTGGTCTTTCTCCAGAGCAAGATGGTCGAAAGAGACAACGCGACCAAAAGGCCCGGCCCGCAGAGGCCTACGCCTGAACTACTCGTAGTGCCCGTTTCGGAGGCTGCCGTTGAAGTAGTTGAGGTGGTTGTAGGGACGGTTGTAGTAGTCATTGTGCTCTCGACTGGACAGAGCGCTTCAAAGCCGCCTGGAATGGTTTTGACTTCCGGAACAACGTCCTGAGCCGAGACGTTTACAGCTATGGCCTTTCCACCAGAGCTAACCCACGTTACCGGGGTCGCTCCCGTAACAGGGAAATCAAGCCTATGAACAGAGACGCGGCAACCGGCAAAGCTCTCTCCCTCTTTAAAAATGCAGAGGAAGAAACTCGACTCGCCGATGCTTCCGGGCTCTACGCTAGTCCCGTTCAGACCCCCGACAAAAACCAGCCCCCCTGAGGGAAGGGGTGCAAGAGACCTTATCCAGTCAACACCCTCGCTTCCAATGAGAAGTGACTCACCTGTCGTCCCGTAGATGTCCATGAAAAGAAGCCATGCCTGGGGGTTTGGAGTGGAGTAGGTTGTGCCACCAAGTGCAAGTTTTCCAGAGGGAAGGAGAGATACTGCGTTGGCCCAGTCCTCCCCCGGACCGCCAATGACCCTTGCCCAGAGGAGCCTTCCATCGAGATCCGTTCTGACAACAAACAGGTTAACGTTGGTCTCATTGTTGAAGAAGGTAGTGTATCCGACGAGAGTTATGCCCCTTCCATCGACCTCTATGTCGTAGAGCTTGTCCATCCCATCAAAACCATAGGTCCTCTCCCACAGGATGTTTCCACCTTCATCAACCTTCGCCAGCCAGAAATCGGGAGATGACGTAGCGCTGGAGTTCGCGATGCCCGCGATGTAAATCCCCTGGCCAGGGAGGGCTTTCATAGTGACCGGGACGACTCTCAAACTTGTGTTGATTAGATAGGCGCGTTCAACCAAGCCTTTAGAGGTTAGCTTGAGCAGGAGAGGTTTTTCATTCGCGAAAGAGAGAGCCAAAATTCCGTCCTCGTAGGGGAGAGCGGAGTAAATCATCCCCGTTTCGTACACCTTGCTCCATACTATGTTCCCTCTCGCATCAACCTGAAAAATCCAGCTCCCATTGAAGGACGCACTTCCCCCCGCAACGAGGACTGAGCCGTCGGGGAGCACTTTAACGCTAGACACCAGGTCTCTGCCTGCGCCTCCGTAGGCCTTCTCCCAGAGAACTTTTCCTTTAGTATCCAACGCAACAAGAACGATGTCAAAGTCGCCAATGCCAGTTCCATTGGATATACCTGCTGCAACAATGATGTTTGGACCAGTGTCAACTGCTATAAATGAGCTGAGGCCTGGAGTAGTGCCTTTCACCATGACGGGAGCTCCCTGAGCCAGGCCCACTGTGGATAGCAAAAAGAGTAGTATGAGCAGCCTAGCCTTCAATCCCTTCACCCAATGGGGAATACATGAGAGGAATAAAAAGCTGCCGCTCATTCACACCCATTCGAAACTTCGAGGCCGTTTCCGTCCTCCTCTTTAAGTTCTCTTATTTCAAAGACCTTCAGGGGAACCCTCTTAAGGGCCTTTCCCACGACAGCTTTTGCTATCCTCTCCGCGTGCTCAACGTTCTGGGCGTTGAAAACCTTAAGGGTTAAGTACATCCCGACGAGCCCCACGGAGCCTATCACGAAAGCGCTTTCGAAATGAGCACCGCAGACGGGACACTGGGAGTAGCCGATCTCGACCCTCACGAAGTCAAGGTTCTCCTTGTTGAGGGCTTTTGTCACCTTACTCACCGCAACGTTTATTGCGTCCTCACTCGTCTCGACGTCCTTAACGATTATTGGGGCTTCAAGCACGACAATGTAATCCCCCATGCTCTCACCTCACCCAAAGGCAAAGAGCCTGTCGTCTTCACCCTTAAACACACCGAGCCTCACACCGGCGTCAATAAAACCGTGGGCGTAATTCAGCGCGGCGAACGCCGTTACATAGTCACCCTTCTCGTAGTAGTATTTGGCGTCCTCAAAATAGCTCCTCGCCATCGTCAAGAAATCCTCGGCGACCTTATAAAGGAGGCTTTTCTCGTGGACTGCAACCTCAAGTGTCTTCAGGGCTTCCTCCGTTATTTTAAAATACCGCCTGAGCTTTTCATCGGTGATCTCTCGCCCCACCGGTCTCGCCTCGCTGATGGTTGGGTTGCGGTTTTATAAACCTTGCCCACCATCATCGTTAAATAGCTAAGCTCCCCAAGAATTTTACAGGGTGAGGGGATGATAAAGGTTGTTTTCTTTGACCTCGATGACACGCTCGTCGATACGACAAAACTCGCCGAGATGGCGAGGCAGAACGCGATAGAGAACATGATACGACACGGGCTCCCCGTTGACTTTAAAACCGCCTACAACGAGCTCCTTGAGCTGATAAACGAGTACGGAAGCAACTTCGGCAAACATTTTGATTACCTGCTCAGGCGTCTCGACTTGCCAAACAATCCCAAATGGGTAGCCGCTGGTGTAATAGCGTACCATAACACTAAATTTGCCTATCTAAGGACAGTTAAGGGCGTGAAAAGAACCCTCCTTGAGCTCCAGAGGGCTGGCTACCGGCTTGGGATAATAACCGACGGTGACCCGATAAAGCAGTGGGAGAAAATCCTCAGGCTTGACCTTGACCCATACTTTGAGGAAGTCTTCATATCTGATTACCTCGGTGTCAAAAAGCCCCACCCGAAGATATTTGAGAAGGCCCTCCGAAAAATGGAAGTAGAACCCCATGAAGCGGTAATGGTCGGGGACAGGCTTTACTCCGATATCTACGGGGCCAAACAGGTTGGAATGCGAACTATCTGGTTCCGCTACGGAAAGTACGCCAACAAGGAACTTGATTACCTCGACTACGCAGACTTCACAATTGAAAGCATTGAGGAAGTACCGAAGATCGTGAGGGGACTAAACAATGAAGAGGAGTGTTCAGATTCGGAAGTTCATGCTGATTGACAGCACCTACAAGTCAAGAATACTCAAGGGGGACAAGGTCACGACGATACGCTACGGAAGTTACGAGGCCAAACCTGGCAGTGAGGTCTATCTCGTGATAACCCCAAGCGACACTGCTATAGCCAAGGTAAGAATAACCCGCGTCGAGAGAAAGAAAGTTAAGGAGCTCACCAACGAAGACGCAAGGCTCGACGGCTTTTCCGACGTTAAAGAGCTCCTCCGTGAGCTGAACAAGATCTACGGGGAGCTCTATGGGGACGACGAGGTGACGATCATAGGGTTTGAAGTTATAAAGCGCTTTGATGACGGGATTCCCCTCAAGTGGCTCAAGGGCCTCAACTACCGTGAACCGGAGGAAATAGCTAAGCTTTACCTCGAAAATCAAGGCAAGCTCAACGTTAACCGCGAGACAGACTTCATAATGCGCCGCATCTACAACGAAGGGCTCGGAAAGGCGGTCAGAACCTTTGGGCCCAAGAAAGTCCAGGGGGCGCTCCTCAAGGTCTACCACGCCCTCTACGGAGCGGGGCTGATTTAGGTAGAAAAGCTTTTTTAAGTGGGAGGTCGTTGCGGATGAATAGTACCATCGAGGTCTTCCTGCTCTCGCTCATTCCGACGTTCGAGGGACGCTATGCCATAGTTTACGGCATCGGCAGGGGATATCCCACATGGGAGACGCTTTTGACGGCCATCCTAGGCGTTTTTCTGCTCTCAATTGTCCTTCCGATTGCCCTGCCATATATAGACAGGATTATGCTGTGGCTGGAGAGGACTCCTCTGAAGAAAATAGCCCGTCTTTACCTCTACTACATCGAGCGCGTTCGAAAGAAGGCCCACCCCTACGTGGAGAAGTGGGGGTTCCTTGGGCTAACGATATTCGTTGCGATTCCCCTGCCAGGGACGGGGATATGGACGGGGAGCCTTGCAGCTTATCTCCTTGGAATCGAGAAGAAACAGACTATTCCGGCCCTGATACTCGGCGGGCTTCTCAGCATGGCCATAACCATACTCCCTGCGCTGGGGCTGTTTAGATAAGGTGTTTTCAATAAGGAAAGAGCCGCGGGGAGCTTAAACCAGTCAAGGGTGCCGCCAGATTTATAGGGAAGCCTTCATTTCCATAAGCCTTCTGTACAGCTCTTCCACCTTGGCACTGACATCCTCCGGCGAGAATCCGGCCTTCACGGCTAGCCATGTAGCCCCGCCTGCACCGACACCTTCCTTAACGTAACCCATCTCGTAGCCCCTTAACCCCTCGAACTCACTGTTCGAAAAGTCAAGATCGGCGGCGTAGCTCATAATTCCAATTTCCTTGGCCGTCTCGAGGAATGTAGCGCTTTTATCGTTAACCACCCATTTGGTCGTCGCCACCATGAACCTGCTCAAGTCCTCGCCGAGGGCCTTAAGCAAAGCTGAAACGGCCAGCATCTGGGTCCCGCCGGCCAGGACAATCTTTCCCCTAAAGCCGAGCGAAATACCTATCACGGTCGCCATCATCGGGTCGCCGAACTGCCTGAGGGCTTCGAGGGGGTTGTCTTTAAGACTGCCATGCTTTATCCCAACGCGTTTAAAAGCTTCCTGAATAACTTCCTCCTTCAAGCTCTGCGGGTTGTTAGGTGAGGCCGAACTTGTCCTGGCATCATAGCCGAGCGCCCACAGGACTGCCTGGGCAGTGGTTGTCCCTCCCGGTGTTGATTCGCCTATCACGAGTTCCTTTACCGGCGTCTTGTTGAGCTCCTCGCCAAAAAGTTTGGCGCGCTTGATTATCTCGCCGAACTCAGGGAGTGCCGGCTCCTTCCGGAAGTCCCTCCCGACGGCGTCGCTAATGTAAACGTGCGGAATTAGAGGAGCCAAATAGGTTCCACCCCTCACAACGAGAACCGGAAAGTTCGCAAGCTCCCTCGCGGCCTTGGTGATTATTGCAGGAGTTGGATGTCCTTCTGGCGTTACTGGAATTGCCTCAGTCGTTAAAGGCCTCTCGTGGAACAGGTATTCGGCATCAGCTACTGGCGTGAGTTTCGTCAGCTCAGGCGTTGCACCTGCGACACTTATTCCGGGCACTGTGCTGATTTCTGTGTTGCCCAAGACGAGGAGGAAGAGGCTTTTCATTCCAACCACCGTGGAGTTTTTATCCAGTCACGCTTATAGGCTTTGGGGTTAGTGATGGGAAAGGCCTTGATGGTTCTTGGAACCTCCTCCGGTGCCGGCAAGTCTCTACTCGTTACGGCTCTCTGCAGGATCTTCTCGAACCTCGGCTACGACGTTGTCCCCTTCAAGAGCCAGAACATGAGCCTCAACTCGGCGCCGAGCATAGAGGGTGGTGAAATCAGCAGGGCGCAGTACCTTCAGGCGATTGCCTGCAGGAAGAAGCCTTCCGTAAAGTTCAACCCGATTCTGCTCAAACCAGAGGGAAACATGCGGAGCCAGGTAGTCTTCATGGGGAAACCTATTGGGAGCGTTTCAGCAAGGGATTACATGCTGTCCCGGAAGGAGGAGTTGTTTAGGAAAGCAATGGCCGCTCTGGATGAGCTCAAGGAAAAGCACGACCTCGTCATAATCGAAGGGGCCGGAAGTCCGGTGGAGATCAACCTGAAGGACTACGACATAGCGAACACCAGGGTTATGCTCCACGCCAAGGCAAAGGGGATTCTCGTTACGGACATAGACCGCGGCGGAAGCTTTGCCTCAATAGTCGGCACGATGGAACTTTTGAAACCGGAAGAGAGGGAACTCGTGATAGGCTTCGTCTTCAACAAGTTCCGTGGCGATGCTTCACTACTTGAGCCGGGCTTTGAGTACCTTGAGAAGCGCTATGGAAAGCCGACCCTCGGCGTTATCCCCTACGTCGAGCACCGCCTTCCTGAGGAGGACTCCCTGGCGGAGTTCCCCAAAGTTAAAGGCGAGCTTCACATCCAGATAATCAAGCTCCCCCACATAAGCAACTTCACGGACTTCGAGCCCCTCCACTGGGCGAACGGCGTTGATTACGTAACTAAAGCGGAGGAAATCAAAGGCGACGTGGTCATAATCCCTGGAAGCAAGAACACGGTCGAGGACCTGCTGTGGCTGAAGGAGAACGGCTTTGAGGATGCTATAATAGAGGCCCACCGCGAGGGCTCTTTCGTCGTTGGAGTCTGCGGCGGCTTCCAGATGCTCGGGGAGAAAATCATTGACACCGTTGAGTCCAAGCGCGGAACCGTTGAGGGCATCGGCCTTCTTCCAGCCAAGACAGTCTTCGAGAAAACCAAGAGGACAAACCACCTCAACGCCGAGGTTCTATGGGAACCAGCTAAGGGAATGAAAGTTGAAGGCTACGAGATACGCTTCGGCAGGAGCACATCAAAGAGGCCTTTCTCCATTATAACTGCCGTAAACGGGGCAAAGACTCTAGAGCCTGAGGGAGCTATCGGAGAGAGAGCCTTCGGGACTTACCTTCACGGAATCTTCCACAACTTCGCCTTCACGGAGCGCTTCCTCAACTTCCTGAGGGCTAGAAAGGGCCTTGAGCCGATTTCAGTCGAGCGCTGGAGCATCGAGGAGGAAATTGAGAGGTTCGCGAAGGTTGTGGAGGAAAACCTTGACGTGAAAAGGATTCTGGAGGAGCTGGGGCTTTAGATTAAAGATCAGGATCAGATGCCCCTCAACCCCTGTACCTCAGCACGTGAATATCTCTGACGAGCTTATGCCTCTCCTCATAGTCGGTGTACCTGCCAGCGACCTCGAAGCCGAGTTTCCCGAGCCACTTCCTGTCTTTTCTGTATACCCCACCTCCGCTTAGCTGGTAAGCCGGGAAGACGAACACAACCCTTCCGTTCCTCTTCAGGACATCAGCAATGCTCTCGAAGACCTGATAATAGAGTCTGTCGAGTTCATTGGCGAGCTTTATTGCCTCACCCTTGCTCGGATTTCTCCTGAGGGGCTTTCCGAGGTAGGGTTCCGTGACCACCGCGTCGAAACGCTGGCGGAAGCACTTCTTTAGCTTTCTCGCGTCACAGACTTCGAGGTGAGCCGAATTTTTAACGCGGAACTCCTTCCTGAGCCACGCGAGATTTTTCTTGGCCTCCGCTATTCTCTCTGGGTCGCGGTCACTCCCATATGCACCAAGCCCCTGGAGAACGAACTCCTGAACTATCGTCCCTATTCCGCAGAAGGGATCGAGGAACGAGCCCTTTTTTATCTCGGTCAGGTTCACCATTATCCTCGCGAGCCGGGGTGGGATGGAAAGGATTGGTCTTTGAACAGGTCTTTCAACGTCGAGCTTTTTAAGTTCAAACGGATCGGTAACCTTCACGGTCTCGCCGACCCAGAAGCTCCCGTCCTCGCGGAAGAGGAATACTATGTCCTTCGTTTCGGGGAAGCCTTTGAGGATCAGCTCGGCAGGCATGGCGTAAACCTTCGCCGGCTTGAAGAACTTTGCCGGCCCTTCCTCCTTGAACTCCTTTTTTACCATGCTTCCAAGCTTCCTCCAAAGCTTCCAGTCGTTCCGCCCGTAGAGGCTAACTGTGAAAAGCTTTGCGTATTCAAGGTCTTTTATTGCTTCTTCCCCCTCACCGAGAATTCTTACCAGCTTTAGTGAGCCCCCAATCCAGCGGAAGTGCCTCTCAATTGAAGGCTTTGAGTCAACGAGCAGCCAGGTAGGATGTTCCTCGATTACTTTAACCTTTAAACTGAATCTCCTGGCGAAACTGTAAAATTCTACCCTGCTCAGCTCTGGATTCTTGCCAAGAATTATTCCATACATGGAAAAGCCTTTACTCAGGCTTTTAAAAGCCTTTGGGACGATAACGTTAAGAACCTAGGCCGCGTAGTGGCCCATGAGGGGGTGTGCTAGTTGCTCATCCGTGAAATAATCGAGACTGCTGAAGTCATCCGCGATCCCTACCTTAGGGCGACCACCTATGCTAAAATTGGGGAGCGCCTTGCCCAGATCAGGGATGCGAAATTCAAGCTCGTTTTCCTCAAAGCAATCGAGGCGACAGGGGAAATAGATGATCCCATTAAAACATTCCGGGCACTTCTTTCCATAGGCTATTCAATGAAGAAGGCCGGCCTTCGCTCCGCGAAGAAAATCTACCAGAGGGTTCTTGAAGACTCGCGCGAGCTCCCAGATCCAGTGAGAGACGATATTATGGTCCTTGCGGCTCGCTATATGCTTGGACTCGGCGAGATAAACGAGGCAATAACCTACGCGATGGAGATTAAGAACCCCACGCTCAGGGATACGGTTCTCCTCCAGATAATAAGGAAGAACACTGCCCTCATCGGCACTGAAAAAGTTAAGGTAGCCTATCGGATAAGGAAGAGCAAAATGGCTCTTGAACTTATTTCCACGGAGCCGTACCGTTCAAAGGCCTTAATCGAGATAATGAAGTCCTATTTCCTCATGGGCAGTTATGAGAATGGGATAGCTGTGATAAAGGAGATTGAGCAAAAGGAGTGGGCTAAGCGTGCCTTCAAGGAGGCACTGTTCTTCCTCAGGGAGATGGGAGTTATCGAGAAATACGTTCCAGATCTTAAGGATGTTGCGAGGTATCTTGTAGAAAAGTTCGGTGACGAGTTCAAGATAGAGCTTGGAGTTGCCTTTGCCCTGGCCGAGGAGCCTGTCGAGGCCGCTGACCTACTGAGAAAGCTTAAAGGAGACAAGGCTCTCGTTAAAGTAGCTATTAGACTGCTTGACGTTGCTCCAGGGCATCTGCCATCGTTTATTCGCGTCCTGAACGAACATGAAGCCACTGAAGTTGGACGGGCCCTCCTGAACATCTTCCTTGAGAACCCCGGCAAAGGCGACTGGGGGATCGTAAGGGCCATATGGGAGCGCTCCCGCAGCGAGGAAGTCATGGTGAAGATAGCCCGCTACTCCCTTATCAAGGGCGATATCGAGGACGCCATGAGAATAGTTGAGTACATAGAGAACGAGAGACTTCGTTCAATAGTCTTAGCCGACATAGCCCACAGGCTCCTGAAGATGGGGGAGGTATCCAAGGCGATAGACGTTGCGCTTGGGGTGAAGGATCCGAAGCTCTCCTCAATACTCATAGCGGAAATCCTTATTGGTGCCCTGGATAGGGAGTTAGAAGCCGAGGTGATGGTCAATGGAAAGGCTAAGAATCACGCTTAGGCGGAAAAAGGAGGATTCCCTTGATTACGTTAAAGATCTTGCAAAGGCCTTGATTGAGGGAAGGCTCATCGGGGAGGACGTTCTCTTTAGGGATGCAGTGAACGAGATATACACAACTCTAAGGGATGTGGTCTTCAAGGAGAAACGGAGCGACGAGAACCTCATTCGTGCCTATGAGTTAGCCGTTATCTTGCGCTATCTTGTCCAAGATGATGTGAAGACCTCAAGGGGAATACTTGAGGAGCTCGTCCAGACCCTCGAATAAGTTTTAAGCCCTTTTTTCCAAACTTTCCCTGGTGGTTCCATGCTGCTGAGTTTTGAGATACCAACGAGGGAGAAGTTTCAGATAATAGACATAACGGATGAGGTCCAGCGGATGGTGCACAGGGGAAAGCTCAGACATGGAATAGCGGTCGTGTTTACGAAGCATACGACGACTGGCTTGATGATAAACGAGCCGGAAGAAGGGCTTCTTGAGGACATCAAGGCCAAGATGAGGGAGCTGGTACCTAAAGGTGCAGGCTACAGGCATAACATGATAGACAACAACGCCCACTCCCACATCAGGGCCAGCCTGTTCCTGAACACTGAGCTTGTAATCCCAGTTGATGAAGGTGAACTCCTCCTCGGGACGTGGCAGAGGATCCTCTTCGTTGAACTCGACGGACCAAGGCACAGAAAGGTCCTGGTAATGCTCTGCCCCTGTCAGGAATATCCGGAAGAGGAGTGAATCCTAGTTCCTTAACCTCGCAAGTGCTGGTGCCATCGCATTAGTACCGTCGAAAAGTTTATGCCGGGAGAGACCTAAACTGAACTCGATGAGGATAATTAAGATCCCAAGTAAAGACCGTGTTGGGGTCATTCCCTACGGGTCAGTCCCGGAGGTAGAGCTGGTCATCGAGGTCATTCCAAAGAAGGGAGAGCTCATCATCAGGACGACCAACCCCAATACCGTGAAAGTCGAGATAACCAATGAGGTTGAACTGTATGAGTACAGTGGCTTCTGGGCAAAGCTTGACCAGGGAATAGTTTTTATCGAGAGAAGGATAGTGCTCCTGCCCGGCGAAACTTACGAGCAGAGACTCCCACTTGACCTGCCACCTGGCCGCTATAAGGTCGTCAAGTTCGCGTACCTCAACGGAGCCAAAGTCAGGATCGAGAAGGAGTTTACTGTCCGCTGAACCAGAAGTGTTTGAGGTAAAGCCTCATTCTCGCCAAATCAACGGGCTTCATAGTCTCTACCATCCAGTCGGGGAGGTCTTTTCTTACGTTCCTCCAGAGGACGCGGTAGTCGAGGATCACTATTGAGCCCTTCTCCTCAGCCGAGCGGTGCACCCTTCCAGCGGCCTGGACTAGCTTCCTGTGGGCGGGGAGGTAGTAGCCGTAGTATCGACCCTTTCCCGGGAACTTTTTCTCGAAGTACCTTATCTGGGCCTGAACGCGAGGAGTTGGCCTCGCGTAGGGAATCCCAACGAGCACAACGCCGTTCATCTCGTCCCCGCTGTAATCCTGCCCCTCGCTGTTCCTGCCACCCATCACACCGAGCAGCACTGCTCCCTTGCCCCTCGCGTGGGCCTTGAAGCTCGCGACCAGCATGTCGTTCTCCCTTGAGCTCGCCCCCTGCTTCTCGATGAACACTGCTTTTCCTGTCTCCTCAAGCCTAACCTGGAGATTCGTCGAAAGGAGCCCCTGGAGGACTTCGTAAGATGCAGTGAAGACACCGACGTTCTTTGGGATCAGCTTTACCGCCTCGACTATGTAGTCGGCCATCTTCCTGTAGAGCTCAAGTGATCTCTCCTCACCGCGCGTGGATACGTCTTTGGCAACGAGAACCTGAGCGTTTTCGCGCTTCACTATCCTCGGAAACTTCTTCAGCCTCGCGTTTTCGATGCCCATGACGTCGCGAAAGGCCTCAAGGGGTGTGAGCGTGCCGGACATAAAGATCGCACTCTGGACGTCCTTGATGAAGTTCAAAGCCCTCGAAGGGTCAAGGGCAACGAGTTCAAGGCTTAACCCCTTCTCCTTGGTCAGGAGAAAGAGGTAGTCGTCCCGTCCGATCAGCGAGAGCCACAGGAGGAGGAACTCCCCAACCCTTCCTATGTAGCTCCTCGGCGGCTTGTTCTTGTTTATCCTGTCCTCCCTTATTGAATCGCCGACCGCCACCATCTCGTTGAGGGTCTTGACGAGCCAGCGGGTATCGAGCCCGAGGACGTTCATGACGTGGCCGAACACGAGCTCTGGCGCTATGGGGATTTCCTCAACGTCGCGGTTGCCGAGCTTTTCCGAATAGAGGATTTCCAGCCCTTTGCCGAAGATGCTGAGGAAGTTCGCTATCTCATGCTCCCCGTACTCATCTGCCTCTTTGATCGCCCGGTTTACGGTGTGGATGCTCATCTTGTCGCTTAAAGCCGAGATAGCTTGATCCGGCAGGTTGTGGGCCTCGTCGAAGATAACTATCAGATCGGAGTAGTCCAGGTCGAGATACGTCATGAAGTTCTCCCTTATCGTGGGGTTAAGGGCGTAGAGGTAGCTCGCGACGATGACGTCGGACTTGTAAGCTATCATCCTGGTGACGTCGTAGGGGCATATTTCAAGGGTCTCGGCGTAGTTCAGGATTTCGGTCGGATGTCCGGGCGTTTCGAGGAAGAACCGGATTAGCTCATCCATCTCGGCCTTTTTCTTCTTCTCGTTTTCGTAGAACTGGCACTTCCCGCTCTTTCGCAGGTTTTTACAGACCACCATAGCGGTGTACGCATCGTTGGTGTACTCCCTCAGGTAGTTATGGAGGCATAGCTCCTTCCTGCTCCTCATCTCCACTCCAGAAACTTTCGCTTTCCTGTTTATCGCCTTGAGCTCCTCTATAACCCTGTCCATCTGTCTGTGAGTTCTCGCGAGGTAGAGAACCTTGAAGCCCAGCTCCTTGGCTACCGGAAGAACTCCAGCCAGAACGCTCACGGTCTTTCCGAAGCCGGTGGGAGCCTCGATGATAACGTTCTCGCCGTTGGCAACTACTTCTCTCACCAGTTCGATGAACTCCAACTGGTGCGGACGTGGTTCGTAGGGTAGGTACTCGAGTTCGGTCATGGCTCTCCGGAGGAGTAGGGAGGGGGGCTTTTAATCCTTTCCCGCTCAGTCCTTCCAGATGTAGAACCTTATCTCACATGGGAAGTATTCTTCCGGAACCGGTGTCCAGTAGTTGGCCCAGTAGTTGTCGGGTTCGAGTGGCCCTTCGTGGGTGATCACCTGATAACCTGCCACATTGGGGGGTTTGTTAAGGCATATTAATGCCAGCTGGGCTTTTCTGACCGGTGCCTTGACTGCCTGGATCTTGTACTCCACCTTGTACGTTCCGTCTCCGTTATCCACGAGGTGCGCCTCTATTTTTACATCGCCGTAGTCGGCGGTGGCGTTCTTGAAGATTAGTGGATCGAGGACGAGCTGGTTATAATAGGGGACGTTCTTGGTAGTCCCCCGGAGGTAGTGCACGCTGATACCGATAACCATTAGGACAGCTACGATGATCAGGAGGTACTCAACGGCAGAGTGCCCCTTCCTCAAGGCAACCACCAATCTAGCTCTACGATAAAATATCTTTTAAATCTACTGGGGGCCAAGTTTTTTAAGCCCAAGGCCCACTCAATACGGCGGTCAAAATGAACGAGCAGAAGGCACTGGATCTCATTGAGTACGGAGTTGAGGCGCTGCTCCTTGGGGCGTTTACGTACCTCTTCGCCTATCAGAACTACCTCCTCTACCGCTGGCACCGCGGCTTACCGCTTCCTAGTAAGTTACCCTTCCTTCTCATCGGAGTAGTTGTGGGCCTGGGGTTCTTCCTTTATAAGTCGTGGAAGATTTTGAAAGAGCCAGAAATCAAACCGCAGGATTCTGAAGAGCAGTCCCTCGAAGGGGAGGCGGAACCCCTGGAGGAATCAGATGTTTCCCAATGATATGGTCGAAAGCAGTTCTTGAAATATTGAGAAAAAATAGGCTTCAGAGCTTAAGCTCCGGAATCTCCTCGATTACCTTGGTCGTTAGCTTAACGGCTGCATCGACGTCCCGCTCGTCAACGACTTCCGCGTTGGAGTGGATGTACCTGGCTGGGATGCTTATTCCGCCCGTTGGAACGCCCGCCTTGGTCAGGTGTATTGCTCCAGCGTCGGTTCCGCCGCCAGTGAGGATGTCCCACTGGTACGGAATCTCGTGCTTCTTGGCGAGCTCCTCCATCCACCTAACGATAGTCGGGTGACAGATGACGGAGCGGTCCATTATCTTGATCGCGACACCCTTTCCGAGCTGGGTTATCTGCTTGTGCTCCGGAGTTCCAGGGACGTCTGCCGCTATGGTAACGTCGAGGGCGAAACCGTAGTCGGGCTCTATGCCGAAGGCTGAAACCTTCGCACCGCGGAGGCCAACCTCCTCCTGGACTGTGGCGACGAAGTAGACATCTGCATCTGTCTCGGCCAGCTGTCTGGCCGCCTCAACGAGTGTATAAACCGCTATCCTGTCATCGTGGGCGATACTAACTAAGCGGTGCTTTCCAAGCCTCTCAAGCCTCCCGTCCCAGGTGATGATGGTGCCTATCTTTACGCCCATCTCCTCGGCTTCCTCCTTGCTCTCGGCGCCGATGTCAATGAAGACCTGATCCCAGTCCGGAGCCTTCTTCCTGTCCTCGGGCTTCTGGATGTGCGGCGGAACAGAACCACCGACACCGTAAATGAACTCGTTTGGGCCGATCCAAACCTTAAAGCGCTGGGCTATAAGCGTCCTGGGGTCAACACCACCAACGGGCGCAACGCGGAGGAATCCGTTCTTCTCGATGTGGGTTACCATAAGGCCTATCTGGTCCATGTGGCCGGCGAGCATAACTTTCGGGCTCTTTCCTTCCTTGTGCGCTATAACGTTTCCGAGCTTGTCAACCTTAATCTCGTCAACGTACGGCTTGAAGGCCTCGATTACAACGTCCCTGACGCCAAGGAACTCATAACCAGAAACTCCCGGCGCCTCAACGATCTTCTTGAGCAGTTCAAAGTCCACCATCACAACCACCTCTTTCGTTAAGATTTTCGTCTAAATGCTTAGTGATGAGATATTTAAGGTTTTAGGACTATCTTCGCCTTTGTCACGTCTCATCAATAGCCCGCTTTTGAGTGCCAAAAAGGAGGGAGTACAGGTCAGAGAGCCCCACCCCACTCCTGCCAGGCGGGAGATAATCTTAGAAAAGCCGGAGCTGGAAATAAGTTTAGATTGCCTTGACCCGCCTTGCAACCTTCGGGCGGGGCTTGTAGAGGATTTTGCTCCCGCAGTAGGGACAGCGGACTTCCCTGGCTGTTTCGAGGTCGAGCTCGACTTCCCGGCCACATTTTGCACAGCGGTAAACAGCTTTGACCATTCTATCACCCCAAAATTAGAGATCAGTCCTTGGAAGCGGCTACACGCTTCGCGACCTTCCCGGCCGGGGTGGTCGGTAGGTATGCACCGCCGGCAAAGGTGGCGCCGCACTTCTGACACTGCCATATCCCGGTGCTAATCCTCCTGACGGCCTTCCTTCCGCAGACCGGGCAGACGTGCTTCTGCTTCATTCTGGCCTCGACGGCGGCTACTCTCCTTCTGATCTTGAGACCGTACCTTGGACCGAACCTTCCAGCGGAACCAACCTTGGTAGTCCTTCCCATGAGCATCACCCCTTGAGTAATTCCCTCTTGAGACTGTTGGGTTTTTTAGAAGACGTTTTATAAACCTTTGCATGGGGTTTATAAATTATTGCCGAGTGATAGCGAATTGGTGAGAGAAATGATAAAGGTGAAGGTTCTAGGGAGGGGGATTGAGCGGGAGCTTGAATGGAGGAAGGGCATGCTCGTCAAGGACGTCCTCAGGGAGGTCGGTTTCAACACGGAGAGCGCGATAGCAAAGGTTAACGGAAAGGTCGCCTTGGAAGAAGAGCCTATTAATGATGGAGACTACGTCGAAGTAATCCCGGTAGTTTCAGGGGGTTGATGCTCACCAAGGGCTCCCAAAAGTTTTTATTCCTCCCTTGCTATGCCCGACCATGCAGATCTTCATACCCCTTCTCGCTGGCATAGTCGCAGGATACCTCCTCCGCCGGTTAGGAAAGAGGCCGAACCTTTCACCGGTCACCAATGCGGTGCTTTTGATAATGATTTTCCTTCTGGGAGTTAAGACCGGGGAGGTTAAGGTGGAGGGCCTCTGGCTCCTGTCGGTGTCTCTGGTCTTTGCTATCCTGACGATTGCGGGAAGCCTGCTGATGGTGGTGAGAGCGTGAGGTTCCTCTACCTTGTTCTCGCGGCGCTTGTTTCGGGAGTAGTGGTCGGCCGCTACTTGGGCCCCGATTTTGGTAACGCCTACGAGCTGGTGCTTTACCTGCTGATATTTCTCATCGGTCTAGACTTGGGAATGAACTTCAAGATGGCGGACTTGAAAAAGGTGGGTAAAAGTGCCCTCCTGATGCCTTTTTTGACAATCATCGGTTCCCTCCTTGGCGCCCTTGTAGCTTCGCTCGTTCTTGGAGTGCCGCTTAAGTGGGGTCTTGCCATTGGGGCCGGCTGTGGCTGGTACTCGCTGACGGGGCCACTAATAGCCCAGTACTCTGTGGTTTACGGTGCGGTCGGCTTTCTCGCCAACCTTATCAGGGAAATCCTCACGATATTGCTCTATCCCGTCCTTGCAGGGAAAATCGGCCCGAGAAAGGCCGTCGTTATTGGCGGTGCCACGACAATGGATACGACGCTTCCGATAATAGCGAGGTTTGGGGGCAGGGAAGTTGCCCTCGTTGCATTCGTTCACGGGTTCGTGCTCACCGCAGTTGTCCCCTTCCTTGTCCCCCTCATCCTTTCGCTTTTCGACTATTGACGATATGACTCCTGGCATTAAGCGAAAACCTTATTAATGTTGTAGTGTAAGGGTTTTAGGTGAACATTTATGAAGCCGGGAATAAAGCTGCTGAAACGCAGGCTCGATGTTGTTAAGAAGCAGAAGGAGTACCTAACCCTTGAAGAGGCCAAGCTCGTTAGGATGGCCCGCCAGAAGAAAAAGGCCATAGCTGCCCTTGATAGGGTTAAAAAAGAAAAGTTCCGCGTTCTCGCTGAGGAAGCAAAGCTTATCAGAGTCATAAAGCAGAGTCTCAAGCCTGCTTGAAGTTTCTTTTTAAACTGATTTTGAGCCAGCGGTATTTTTCTAACCTCCACAAGCTTAAAAAGGTCTTTTTCTAAGACTCTGCAGGATGAAAAAGAAGAGGTGGTTTTCATGCCAAGGAAAGCCAAGGAGTTTCCTGAGGAGGGGGAGTTCGTCGTTGCGACCGTTAAAAACATTCATCCGTATGGAGCTTTCCTCACACTTGATGAGTATCCAGGTAAAGAGGGCTTCATGCACATAAGCGAGGTCGCGCCGACGTGGGTCAAGAACATCAGGGACTACCTCAAGGAGGGCCAGAAGGTCGTCGCTAAAGTCATAAGGGTTGATCCCGAAAAGGGGCACATAGATTTAAGCCTCAAGCGCGTCAACCAGCAGCAGAGGAAGGCCAAGCTCCAAGAGTATAAAAGGGCTCAGAAGGCCGAGAACCTTCTCAAAATGGCAGCCGAAAAAATCGGTAAGGACTTCGAGACGGCCTGGCGCGAGGTCTGGGTTCCGCTCGAAGAAGAATACGGAGAGGTTTACGCGGCATTTGAGGACGCGGCTCAGAATGGGATCGAGGTTCTGAAGGGGCTCATAAGCGAGGAGTGGCTTGAAGCTCTCAAGCCAATCATAGAAGCTTACGTCGAGATTCCAACCGTTACTATTGACGCCGAGTTCGAGATAACAGTCCCGAAGCCCAACGGAATCGAGATAATCAAGGAGGCCCTCATAAGGGCCCGCGACAGGGCCAACGAGGAGAAGGACATTGACGTCAAGTTTACATACCAGGGCGCCCCGCGCTACAGGATTGACATAACTGCGCCGGACTACTATAAGGCGGAAGATGTTCTTAGGAGCATAGCCGAGGAGATACTGCGCGTCATCAAGGAAGCCGGTGGAGAGGCGACGCTTATAAGGAAGGAGAAGCGTATAAAGAAGATCAAGAGGAGGTAAAGATGAGGTTCCGCATAAGGAAGTGTCCAAACTGCGGCAGGTACACCCTCAAGGAGATCTGCCCGGTTTGTGGAACCAAGACCAAAGTAGCCCACCCACCGCGCTTTTCACCGGAAGACCCGTACGGTGAGTACAGGCGCAGGTGGAAGCGGGAAATCCTTGGCATAGGGGTGAGAAAATGAAGGAAACCATGATATACCTACTTGAGAGGCCCCAGCTCAGGGACCCGGTATTCATAGAGGGCCTTCCCGGTATAGGCCTCGTTGGAAAGCTCGCCGCCGAGCACCTAATCCAGGAGCTCAACGCGGTAAAGTTCGCCGAGCTCTACTCACCACACTTTATGCATCAGGTTCTCATAAAGAAAGGCTCAATCGTCGAGCTAATGAAGAACGAGTTCTACTACTGGATCAACCCTGACGAAGAAGGAAGGGACATTATCATCGTAACCGGCGACCAGCAGGTCGCTCCGACCGACAGTCCCGGCCACTACGAAGTCGTCGGCAAGATGCTCGATCTAGCTCAGGAGCTTGGCGTCAGGGAGATCATCACAATGGGCGGCTATCAGGTGCCCGAACTTCAGGGAGAGCCAAAGGTTCTTGCTGCAGTAACCCACGAGGAGCTCGTGGACTACTACAAGGAGAAGCTTAAGGACTGTCAGGTTGAGGTCGTCTGGCGCGAGGATGAAGGAGGAGCCATAGTGGGAGCGGCCGGCCTGCTCCTCGGCATGGGCAAGCTCCGCTCGATGTACGGGATAAGCCTGCTCGGTGAAAGCCTCGGCTACATAGTTGATGCAAAGGCCGCGAAGGCGGTTTTAACGGCTGTCACGAAGATACTCGGCCTTGAAATCGACATGACTGCACTGGAGGAGCGCGCCAAAGAAACTGAGGAGATACTCAGGAAGGTTCAGGAAATGCAGAGGGCGATGCTTGAACAGACGATGCCATCTCAACAGGAGGAAGAGGACAGGGGCTATCTCTGACCTTCTTCCCCTTTTGGTCTTCGTTCCATAGTTGTTAAAGAGAAAAGATTCACCGAATTGCCTCCTTCAGCAACTTCAACCCGAGCTCAAGGTATTCTCTAGCTTTCTCCTCGCTCTTGGCCTCGCTGAAAATCCTGATTATCGGCTCGGTTCCGCTCGCTCTAACCAGAACCCAGCCGTCCGGGAAGAGTATCTTCGTCCCGTCGGTGGTGTCTATCTCGTAGCCTTTCTTCCTGGCGAGCTCGGCCACTTTTGCCACAATCGCCTTCCTGTCGCCCTCAACGTGCCTCTTCGTCTTGAACTGGTAGTACTTCGGGAGCTCGTCTATCAGCTCGCTGAACTTTTTGCCCGATTTTGCGAAAATCTCGACTATCTTTGCAGTTGTCATCGCCCCGTCCCTTCCGAGAACGAAGTCCGGGAAGATAACACCGCCGTTCTCCTCGCCGCCGATGGTTCCGTTGTGCTCAAGCAGTGCCCTCGCAACTATGAGGTCGCCAACCTTGGTTCTCATGACTTTAGCGTTGTTCCTCTTGGCTATGTCATCGAGCAGATTGGAAGTTGCCACCGTCGTAACGAGCAGCCCGCCGCCTTTCTCCCTTAACACCGCGTCGGCAACGAGCGCGAACGTCTTGTCGCCCTGGATGAAGCGCCCGTTCTCGTCTATGAAAACTGCCCTGTCAGCGTCGCCGTCCTGGGCAACGCCGAAGTCGGCACCGAGGGCCTTAACAATCTTCATAAAGTCCTTGAGGTTTTCTTCGTTCGGCTCAGGGTTTCTGGCCGGGAAGTGGCCGTCCGGGTGGGCGTTCACGCTGACGACCTTGCACCCGAGCTCGCGCAAGAGATACGGAAGTGTCAAGCTTCCAGCCCCATTTGATGTGTCAACGACGACGAAGGGCCTTCTCTTCCTGATTGCCTCAACATCTACTCTGCTCTTTATCGCCTCGATGTAGGGCCTTATTATGTCCTCCTTCCTGACCTCACCGATTTCGTACCACTTCGCCCTGTCGAAGTCCTCCTTAAAGAAGACCTCCTCAACAACCGCCTCGCGCTCCTTCTTAAGCCCCATGCCGTTCGGTTCGAGGAGCTTTATGCCGTTGTATTCGGGCGGGTTGTGGGAAGCGGTTATAACCGCCCCGCCATCGGCCTTGAAATGGTTGGTGGCCCACTGTATTGCAGGGGTCGGCGCGATTCCAACGTCTATGACGTCACAGCCGACACTGAGGAGACCACTGATGAGGGCGTTTTTCAGCATCTCACCGCTAACGCGCGTGTCCCTGCCGACCACCACTAGGGGTTTTTCCCTCCCTTCCCTCCTGAGCATCGTCCCAAAGGCCATTCCTATCTTAAGGGCGAACTCCGGGGTTATCTTCTCGTTCGCTATCCCGCGGACGCCGAAGGTTCCGAAGAGCCTCCCCATCTCAGACCCTCCCGAACTCGTCGTCAAAGCGCACTATGTCATCTTCGCCGAGGTATTCACCGATCTGGGTCTCTATGACCTCCAAAACCACCTTCCCGGGATTCTCAAGGCGGTGCTTAACTCCAGCAGGAATGAACGTGCTCTCCCCGGGCCTCAGGAGTAGCTCCTTGTCTCCAACGATTACCTTCGCGGTTCCCCTAACCACGACCCAGTGTTCCGAGCGGTGGTAGTGCATCTGAAGGCTAAGCTTCTTGCCCGGAAGAACGGTCAGGCGCTTTATCTTGTAGCGGTCGCCCTCCTCAAGGACGGTGTAGCTTCCCCAGGGCCTGTAAGCTGTCCTGTGAACCATAACGCGCTCGTCCCCGAGCTCCTTTAAGGTTTTGTAGACCTCCTTAACGCGTTGGCTCTCCCCCTTCTTCGCCACGAGTAATGCATCGCCGGTGTCTATAATTATCAGATCTTCAACGCCGACCGTGGCCGTTAGCCTCTCAGTCATGATGAGGTTGTTTCTTGAGTCGACACCAACGTGATAACCTTTCTTTCCGCGAACCTTTACGGCGTTCCCGTCGGAGTCCTTCTCAAGGACTTCGTAGATTGCGTCAAAGCTGCCTAGGTCGCTCCACTTTGTGTTGAGCGGAACTACCGCCGCTTTGTCTGTCTTCTCCATAACGCCGTAGTCTATGCTTATCTCCGGAACGCGGGCGTAGGCCTCCTCTACATCGCCGCCCTCCTCAAAGGCCTCCCAGACGTCGGGGGCGTGCTTCCTGACCTCCTCGATGAAGAGCGAGCTCGAGAACGCGAACATCCCGCTGTTCCAGTAGTAACCGCTCTCAACGTAGCGCTTTGCCGTCTCGAGGTCTGGCTTCTCCTTAAACTCCGCAACTGTGTAGCCGATTATCCTTCCGTCCCCCTCGATTTTTTCGCCCGGCTTTATGTAGCCGTAGCCCGTGTGGGGCTTTGTCGGCTTGATTCCGAAGGTTACGAGGTAATTTTTAGCAAGCTTCTCCGCGTTCTCAAAGGCCCTCTCGTAGGCCTCGTTGACCTCTATGAGGTGGTCGCTGGGCAGGACTGCAACGACTGAATCTCCAAACTCCTCCTCTATTCTGAGCGTCGCCCACAGTATCGCGGGCAGAGTGTTCTTACCGCTCGGCTCAAGCAGGATGTTGTCCTCGGGGATTTCAACGTCCAACTCCCTTAAATCGTCCAGAACGCGGAAGCGGTAGTCCCTGTTCGTTACGATGAATATCTCGCTCGGCTTCGAGAACATCAAGGCCCTCTCGACGGTCTTCTGGAACAGGCTACTTTCATCTATAAAGCGGATGAACTGCTTGGGCATCAGCTCCCTGCTCAGGGGCCACAAACGGGTTCCCTTTCCTCCGGCTAGGATTACGGTCTTCATGTTATCACCTCCAGAAGTTCTTCAATCGAGCTTATATGCTTAGCCTTCGGGTGAGCAAGTTCTCCAACGATGAAGGCGTTATCAACGACCTCAAACAGCGGAAAGTCGTTTTCTCCATCCCCGACGGCGTAGCTCTCCACATGCCCAAGGCGGGAGTAGAGTTTGAGGAGCACTTTGGCGGCCATTCCTTTGTCTGTTTTCCCTATGACGTTCACAAACCGGCTTCCCCTCACGGCCTTCAGGCCGGCTCTTTCAAGCACCTTCTCGAAGCCACTCTTTTTCCACTTGAAAACAGTTTCACTGTATTCCCTCAGCATTGCCAGCCTCGCGAGCTCCTCTGGCAGGCCCGTGAAGGCTTTAACTTCATCGAGGCTCGAGTTGCCGTAGTATCGGAGACCGTATTCATCGGCGATGGCCTCGAGCACGGCGATTATCCTTTCGTATCTCTCACCGAGCTCTATCACCGTGTATTCGCCTTTTTCAATCCCACTAACCGCAAATGGGAAGTAACCTTTAGGTACGAACACCGCGCTCCCGTTCTCGACTATGAAGGGGCCCTCAAGCTTCCAAGCCCTCCTGTAGTATTCCTGCTCGGCCCTCGTCTTCGAGGAATTCAGAACTACTTCAAAGCCAGCTTTTTTCAGCGCTTCAATCACCGGCCTTGCCGGTTCCGGAGAGTAGTCGTCTCCAAGCAGGGTTTTATCGAGGTCGAGGAAAATCACCTTCATTCTCACACCTCGAACCTTAGGAGAGTCTCGGCCTCGTCCTCGAGTGTTTTCATCCACTCCTTCACGTTTATTCCCTCGACGGGGGGCATGACCTTGGGCTTCGGTGGTTCCTCGTTCTCACCGAGTAGGCCGTGGATGCGAAGCTCCTCGAGGATTCTCCTCTTCAGACCCT
>Ga0256842_1000566_pt1 | contig 32603 bp, 26 predicted proteins | sample 4559240metaG_FD_185973 | JGI IMG/M metagenome (GOLD analysis project Ga0256842, IMG submission 185973) | Hydrothermal vent microbial communities from Guaymas Basin, Mexico - 4559-240 | ecosystem: Environmental > Aquatic > Marine > Hydrothermal vents | place: Mexico: Guaymas Basin | collected... | reverse complement strand
GAAAGCTTCCGGAAAACGATAAGATAGCCACAGATAGAGCGAAACCTCTTTTACGCGTTCTTCGGCTTCAAAAAGCATATCGGATGTCTTTGCGACGGCAGGAAGATTGTTCGGAATCGCAAAATGAATCACTTCGTGCCGCTCAAGAGCTATAAGATATCGATGGAATACGCTCTCCAGATATGCCGACCCCAGGCTAAGCGGAGCGCATGCAAGATGATATTTTGTCTTTAGATCAAGATTGTAAAGATCCACCATCTTCGCGATTTCAAGCATATTTTCGATATTCGCGGCGATAAAAGGGCCATCGAACCTCATATTTTTGACGAAAAAACCCAAAATTTCCGAAAGGCTTTCGGTCTCTATGATCTTGGCTACAAGATCGATATGTTCGAAATTCGCCATCACCCGATAAGGCCCATGTATCTGCAAAGCCGGTTCGTCGATCAGTTCGATGACCGTATTGAGCACCGGGCCCGTAAGCGCGCCCACATACCCCTCTTCGTGCAGACCATAACGCCCTGCTCTACCGGCGATCTGTCTGATCTCCGAAGGAGTCAGCAGACGCCTGCTTTGGCCGTCGAATTTGGAATCCCTGGCAAAAAGGATCGTACGGATAGGAAGGTTCAACCCCATGGCTATCGCATCCGTAGCCACCAGTACCTGCGATTCCCCCTCCCTGAATCGGCGCGCCTCTTCACGACGCACTTCAGGACTCAGATTTCCATATACCACCGACACATCGTAACGTCCACTCAGCTGCTCTTTGAGCGCCAATACATCTCGCCTGGAGAATGCAACGATCGCCGTGGAGGGCTCCAGCTTTTTGAGGGATGTAGGATGGTGGTTCAAAATCAATGGAGCCTTACGCTCGAAACGAACCACCTCCAGCTCTTCGCCCAGCCATTCGGCAAGCTCTTCGATGGCGCTGAGTGCATCTTCGCTTCCTGTCATTATAACCGTCTTGGCAGGTATTCCGATGATAGCGTTCGCCCAAGCCCAACCCCTGTCACTATCGGCGATCATCTGCACTTCATCGATAACGCAAACATCCACATCTATCTGAAAATTGGCCATTTCGATTGTCGAGCTTATATGGGCCGCCTCCTCGTCGATCAGCTGCTCTTCGCCTGTCACGAGCGATGCCTCGATGCCGGCTTTTTTAAGCGTTTCGTAACCCTCCAGCGCCAAAAGCCTCAGTGGTGCCAGATAGTATCCGGTATCGGCCGCTATCAGCTTTTGCATCGCGGCGTATGTTTTACCGCTATTGGTGGGGCCTACGTGAAAAATGAGCTTTCTGTTCATTTCGCGCGCCAGAGGAAACAGGTTTTTAAAATCCCTGATCGTCTTGGCAAGCAGCTCTTCACGCTGTTTTTTGAGTTTCAACCCCTCTATCTGCTTGGCAAAATATCTATTTATCGCTTTCAGAGTCTTGTATGGAATTTCAAGAATTCCGCTCTTTGCGATAGCCTCGATCACCGCTCCTGCTATAATCGCTTCGATCTGCTCTTCCTTCATGCCCAAGCCATCCGCTTCAAGCATCAATGCATCTTTGAGAGCCTCCAGTTCCGCATCGAATTTTGATCCGGCCTCTATCTGTTTTTGTCTGAAATCTTCCTCTATCGGCATCTTTTCATTGTGCCATACAGCCTGATAGATCCATCTCTTTTGCACTTCCAGAAGCAGGCGATACTCCACTCTCCACTCGATATTCGCAAAGAGCGATCTGCTCTCATTCCTGAAAAGCCTGATCGTATCCGCGCGAAATTCGATATCGGCGATATCGAATTTCTCACTGAATATCTCTTTTATGATTGGATCGGGAATTGGAACGAGGATCATGTCGCAATCTTCGGGTATTCGCTTTATGGAAGCTATGATCTGATCTTTGTTCATATAGCGGTTTGGAGCCTGGGCATAATGCAAAAACCCTTCTATGCGCTCTTGCATTTTCAAAACAGCTTCTTCTTTGCATTTTGACAATTTGTCGCTCAACAGACCCTCGTCTTCTTTCACGATCTCTTCATCCTCGAATGGATGACAATTTAGCTGCAATATTTTGTGAAATCTCTCTTCGAAAACCTCGAAAGAGAAAGCGTGAAAGAAGATGAAGTTCCCCTCTTCGTCGAAAGCCCCATCGAAAGCCTCTTCCAAATGCGAGCGCTTCTGTATGTTGCGCAATTTCATCAGCTCGCGCGCAATGCGCTGTGGAGTGATCTTCTTGAGCTTCACCTCTGCAAAATGCTCCTTTATTGCCACCTCTTCGGCAGGTGAATGGGGAATGGATGCCAGAATTTCATCTATCTTTTCACTTCTGGCCAGCGTATCGGTAACCGTTCCGTCAGCCTTGAAAGTTGTATCCAAAGATTTCAGATATTCCGTTATCAATGCCCTGTCCGCAGTATCCGCATTGGACCATAATCTCCTGAAAGCACGCACGAGATCGGCTTTGCTGAGATTTTGCTCTTTGAGAGAAAGGATCATCGCCATCTCGATCAGGTTATCCAATGGCACGCGGGCGATTCCTTCGTCAAAGCCTTCGCCACCGAAAATCTTGCGTATGGTTTGATTATATTTTATAAATTTTTTCTTCTTTTTTCCCATTTTTCTACTATTTTCCTTTTGGACGAAACGCTTTGATGACATCATCGTTCGTGACCATGTAGCGTCCCCCGATCAAATCTATGCAGTATGGAATAGCAGGGAAAACCGCATCCAGGCACTCTCTGATCGATTTTGGTTTTCCGGGCAGGTTGACAATGAGGCTTTTCCCGCAGATACCCGCCGTCTGACGACTGAGTATCGCCGTGGGAACGTACTGAAGGCTCACCTGCCGCATCAATTCACCAAATCCGGGCATCATCTTTTCACAAACAGCTTCGGTCGCTTCAGGTGTCACATCACGCAAAGCCGGTCCCGTGCCGCCGGTAGTGACGACAAGATCGCACTCTTCACTTTTGGCCAGCTCTATCAGCGCACCTTCGATCTCGTTTTGTTCATCGGGTATACATCGGTAGAGAAACTCTATCTCGTTTTGCAAATACTCTCTTAGAGTGTCCATAATCGCGACACCCGAAATATCTTCGTATATGCCGGCACTTGCACGATCGCTTGCGGTAACGACACCCACCTTGATAGTATCCATCTTCCTTCCTTGTTTTTTAAAATTGACCTTATTTTACCCTATTTTGTATTCACAAACTCGGCCTTTCACTGCCTTAAAAGCGTTGCGGCGATAAATTAAGACTAATCTCGCTAAAATTGATTAAAAAAGCAGAAGGGGTCATAATGCCAAACCCTGTCGATAAACTAAAAATCAAAAATACCTTTATCCCAAAAGCGGCGCTCGTGGCCCAGACGGCAGAAGCGGCCGCAGCCGTGCCAATACGAAACAAACAAGATCAGATGATCGCGATATGGGATTTTCCTTTTCTTATCGGTAGAGAATCACGTCTGGAAATCAGCAAGAATGGAGAGTTGCTTGTAAAAGAGCGCTTCAAGCACAGTTTTGTCAACAATAAAACCAATGACTTATATCTTGTGGACTTTGGAAAAAAACTTCAGATTTCCAGAGAACATCTTCTTATAGAGCAGACCGATGATGGCCGTTATTATATTCTAGACCGCGGCAGCAAATGCGGCTCGGAGGCCAATGGAACAAGAATCGGAAGTGGAACCGAAGTGGAACGCACCGAAATCAAAGACGGCGATACGATCATTCTGGGTACACCTTCATCCCCTTATCGCTATATTTTTGTAGTTCTCACCGAAGAAGATGACCAAAAGGCTTGAAAAGATAACTCGTCGCATAATTTTTGAAAAAATCATGAGCCCTGTTGGCATCCACAATGCGGTCTTTTGCACCGAGATAAACTTCCAAAAGCACACCTTTTCGTCCAATCTCTCGCAATTTTTCCTCCTGCCAGGCATAACCAAGAAGCTCTTTGAGATCTTCGGCAGGAGACTCTTTGGCGTAACCAGAAAGATCGATCCGCGTGGGATAGGAGACATTGCGGTAGAAATTTTGTATATATTTTTCGGGAGATTTTTTGTAAAAGATCATCTGCTGCCTGACAAAACTTCTATCCATACCTACAAACCATGCAGGTGAAAGCAGAATCAACCTATCGATTCTGCCGTGATGAGAGAGCGTATATTCAAGCGCCTTGATCGCACCATAACTGAATCCGGCCACAACATAGGGATTTTCCCTCCAGAGATTTAGATATTCATCGAAAAGCTCAGCCTCGTCTTGCAGGCAAAAGCCGCTAAAAAAGGTCATGCAGTATCTCTTTGACATCCTCTTTTGTAACGATCTCGCGCTTTAAAATCTCTTCTGAAAGCCTCAAGATTCCCTCCTCCATTTGCGCGACGAAACCTTCCACATCCAGCTTCGCCTCTTCGAGAATCTTCTCTACATCCGCCACATCGGCATGAATACGCTCCCCCATTCCATAACGCTCCACCATATCCTGAGCCAAAATCCTCGCCTCTTTCAAATCGTTTGCAGCATTGGTGAAGTGCTCATGAAAGTGTATATGCATCATCATATCTCCAGAAAGCAGCACTTTGATTTTATTGAGGAGTTCACTTCTTGAAACAATCTCCTTTTCGGCATTTTCAAAATGGTCCCCCAAGAGACCGATTTTTGTGAAATTTACATCCAGCCAGTAAGCCGTGACCGCTTTTGCCGCCTGATAGGACGCCTGGATCCTCTTCTCCTCGTCGCCATAGGTCAGAATCTTGCGCTTACCCAGCAATACCTTATCCTTGACAGCCAGAAAATCTTCATTCTCTATCACTTTCTTGCCACTTTTGAGCGCATATATCGCCGCTTCGTTGACCAGGGAGGACAATGCCGCGCCGCTGAATCCCACCGTCATTTGAGCCAATTTGTCCAGATCTACATAATGAGGCTTGTTTGCGAGATAGATTTTCAAAATCGACTTTCTCTCTTCCTTGTTGGGAAGCGAGACAAAGACCCTCCGATCGAAACGGCCAGGGCGCAACAGCGCATCGTCGAGCATCTCTATCTTGTTTGTAGCCGCGATAACGATAATACCGCTGCTATCTTCAAAACCATCCATCTCCGTCAAGAGCTGATTGAGCGTTGCTTCACGTTCGTCGTTTCGCATCCCGCCGCGCGCTTTTCCGACAGCATCGATCTCGTCGATAAAGACGATGGCAGGCGCCATGGATTTGGCGCGCTTGAACAGTTCGCGCACCCGCTTGGCACCCATGCCCACATAAATCTGCACGAAAGAGGCGCCACTTTGATAGAAAAACGGCACCCCGGCCTCACCCGCTACGGCTTTGGCGATGAGTGTCTTGCCAACGCCTGGAGGGCCCACCAGAAGAACACCGCGCGGCATACGAATACCGAAATTTCTATATTTTTGCGGATGCTTTAGAAAATCTATGATCTCTTCAAGCTCCTCTTTGACATCATCGATCCCGGCCACATCTTCGAATGTTATATTGGAAATGATTGGGCGAATATCTGCAGGTTTTTGAAGTTCGCTGGCCAGCTGAATCTGCTCGCTGATCTGCTGCTCTCTTTGCTCCTTGTTCTTGCGCGCCCATCTAAGAAGATATATTACGAGCAACGCCAGGATCGATACGGTAAAGATATCGGCAAGGTACGGGTTGGGCTCCTTGATCGTCACAGCTGTCGTTTCGTACAGCTTTTTTATATCTACGCCATCTTTGGGTACGCGGTATCTCGCTCCACCACTTTTGAAATAGAGATATGGGCCTTCGATCTCGACATCTCTCACCAAAGAGTTCTCGATAAGATTTTGTGCCGTAGCCGCATCGATCGTGCGCGCACGATCCTTGATAAAATATGCAAAACCGAGCACCAGTATCACCACAAGTGCAGAGACTGCAAGAATAACACGATTCTTTCTGGACATCTGCATCTTAAAATAGACCTTTGAAGGTTGCACGATTTATCTGTCGCTCTGCTTCGAAACTATCGATTCGCACCCACTCTCCTCGCAGATCGTGGTCGCTTTCGATTGAAACTTTGTTGAAATATTGGTCAAGCCCCACGAAACACCCATCTTTTTCGCTCTCCACCAGCACGTCCAATGGCTTTTTCGAAGAGCACAGGGAGCGCCTGAAGGCATAATTTTTAGCCTTTATCAGATCGGTAAGCTCCCTATGGCGCTCTTTTGCTATATTTCCCAAAACCTGTGGATTCATTTTGGCGCTTGGGGTGCCGTCACGCTTGGAATAGCTGAAAGCATGCACATGCGTCAAGGGCAGAGCGCGGACCCTCTCGATAGCCTCTTTCCATTCGGATTCTCCCTCTCCGGGGTGGCCTACGATAAAATCGGTGCCCAGAGCATATCCATGCCCTGAAAGCTCCTCAAAAAGCGCCAAATCATTTTCATAGGAGTTTCGACGGTTCATTATTTCAAGCATTCTGTCGCTTGTATGCTGCAAAGCAATATGCAGATGCCTCGCCATCCATGGCTCGTCCAGCAACTCTTTGAACTCGTCGTCGATCTGAATCGGCTCCAGCGATCCGATGCGTATGCGCCGTACACCGCGCACGAGGCTCATTCGCTTGAGTAATTTGGCGATGGAGGAGCCTCGATCTTTCCCATAGCTGCCCACATTCGTTCCCGTCAGAATGAACTCTCCAAATCCATTGGCCCCCAGTTTTTCGACCTGATTCAAGATCAACGTTTCGTCCAGACTTCTGGCGTTTCCGCGAACATATGGAATGATACAGTAGCTGCAACGAAAATCGCACCCCTCCTGGATCTTGATGAAAGCACGTGATTTTCCGACAAACTGCTCCACCACGGTCGTATCGACATGCTCGAGATCCCCTATTTCATAGAAACGGTCGGAATTGGTCAAAAAATCGGTAACTCTCTCCTTTTCGCTATGGCCGAACACTCCATGAACTTTTCCGCTTTCAAAAAGTGATTCGCCCTTGGTGTGGGCGCCGCAACCTGTCAGCAACACTCTGGCTTTGGAGTTGATGCGACCTACTCGGTTGATATAACCACGCACTCCGCTGTCGGCGCCATTGGTGACGGTACATGAGTTGACGACGATAATGTCGGCCTCCTCTTCATTCTGGGTAATCTTATAATTTCTTAAATTCGACATCATTACCTGCGTATCGAACTGGTTGGTTCTGCAACCAAACGTTTTAAAATAGACTTTTTTCATTTAATCCTCTGACAGATCCGGCAGCGTCGGTTTCGATTTTGCCTTATCTATATATATGTGTTGAGATGGATACGCTATGACGATATCTTCCTCTTCTTTTATGAGATCGATGATTTCGGCCGATATCGTGCTTCTTAGAGTCAGCGTCGCATATGCGTTGGTAAGATACCATACACTCACTCTTATACCGTTTTCTTCGATAAAAGAGAAGACCCTGGGTTCTACATTCGTATTTTTGAGATTGTATCTCGCTCTTAGTTTGTTGAGTTGTTTTCTCGTTATGTCGGTGTATCCCTTGGCATATTTCCTCGCCGTCTCCCTTGCAATATGCGTAGCTTTTTTATGGTTGGAGTTGAAAGTGATGGTAAAATCGATGCCGTCCCACACCGTTTTGAGTGTAGCGTGAGAGTAGTTGGCGATCATATCGGTGAAAATATAGTTGTTCGGTATGAAGATAATTCTTCCCGCTCGACGGTTGTGCTCGTATGTAGTCAATGTGATATCTTCCAAAATCGTCATACGAAGCAGTGAAATATCCAATACGTCGCCCACATATTTTTTCCCGTCACGATCGACGCGGATACGGTCACCAACATGGATCGAACCACCCAGAACGATGACGAGCCATCCTAGCATACTCATAAACCAGTCTTTCATCGCAATCGCTATACCGGCGGACGCAAACCCCAATACCGTCACGAGATATGATACGTTTTCAATGTAGGAGAGCGTCAGAATCGCTATCACGATCACCATGAAAGAGAAGTTGATGATCTTGTTGGCCATATAGAAACGCTCATTATCCGAAATGGTTCGTTTTGCCAACCATTTGAAAAAGAGCACGACAAGGAGCAGAACAAAGATTGTCACTCCTATCGTCCCGGCTCTTTTTACCTGCTCTTTGATCTGGTCTGTCAGACGCAGCTTGATCTCGTCGACCTTCTTTTTATAGATGACGAGCGCTGTTTTATGCAGCTCCAGGGCTTTGCTGGCATCCAGAAGCTCACCCTCGGTCTGCAAAAGCATTTTACGCAACTTCTTGTCCGATGGATCCATCTCGATCATTTTTTTTAAAATCTCTTTTTTCTTCCGAAGCAGGCTCACGAACTGTTCGAGCGAATGGATCTTCTCTTCGAAGCGATGCAGCTCCTCTGTAATCTGTTTCATATATGAGAATGCCCCCACGATCGCCACAGGATTGGTTACGGAGGGAGCCTTTTCGATCTCTTTGGGCTTCAGAAGCGCTTTGAACGGGTTTTGCGCATAATCTTTGAGCAGGCTGAGCTGCTCTTGAAGCTGAGATTTTTTGGACTGAAGTTCACTGATTTTTGTGCGATATCTCCTGTATCCGCGCGCTCTGTAGCGTTTGATCTGCTTGTCGATATCGGCTATTTTGGAGGCTATTGTATTATATGTGAGATGATTGGCGTAGATTTTATGCCACACATTCATCTCCATCTCTTTTTTTACCGCTTCGAGTTCACTTTTAAAAGTAGCTATCTCTACTTGACGTTCGATCCGAGAAGAGTTACTCTCTTGGAGTTTTTGTGCGATGGTAGGAGTTTGTGCCGCCATGACAAAAGTTGCAAAGAGGAACCACAAACCCAGAAAAACCGTTCTTCCAGGTTTTCTGCTACCTTTCACCGCCCTCACCCTTTGCCTGCCATTTTTTCAATACCTTTACGACACGCTCTTTGTCCGGATCGACAAGCATATGCCATTTTCCGATTTTTTCCGGAACGATGAAAGTGATTTGACCATCATGGCTCTTTTTGTCCAGAAAAAACTGATCGTAAAACGCTTCGGCATCTTCGATGCGATACTCGGTGGGAAGATCATAACGTTTCAGCAGCTTGCGGACCCTTTCGGCCTCCTCTTCGCTGAAAAAACCGTATTCGATCGCCAGGTCGTTTGCCATAACCATTCCGATCGCAACCGCTTCGCCATGCAAAAGATTTCCGTAACCGCTGAAATTCTCGATTACATGCGCGAACGTATGGCCGTAGTTGAGAACCGCTCTGACGCCTTTCTCTTTTTCATCTTCGTTGACGACTTTCGCTTTGAGCGCCACAGAGCGAGCAATCGCCTCTTCAAGGTTTGCATCATCATATAAATCATGTGTTTCGAGCCATTCGAAAAATGGCGCATCGAACATTACAGCCATCTTCACGATCTCCGCCACGCCTGCAGCAAACTCCCTTTTAGGGAGTGTTTTGAGCCACTCTGTATCGATATAGACGGCACGGGGCTGATGAAATGCCCCGACAAGATTCTTCCCGAAACGGTTGTTGATACCTGTCTTTCCGCCCACACTGGCATCCACTTGCGATAAAAGCGTGGTAGGCACCTGTATAAAGTCGATGCCCCGCTCGAAAATACTGGCAGCAAACCCTGTCATATCTCCAATCACGCCGCCGCCAAAAGCTATGAGTGTGGATTTTCGATCGAGACGATGGTCGAAAAGGCGATCGAGTACCCATTCGATCGTATCCATCGTTTTGTAGCTTTCACCATCCGGGATGGTGACGATATACAGCTCTTTGGCGGATACCGCTCCTAAAAGATTTTTCAGATGAAGGCCGGACACCTTCGGGTTGGTGATGATGGCCGCCTTGCCATCGATTTTAATTTCGGGCAAAGGACCGATCGTGATATCATAGTCTCGGCTTGGTGGTCGAGGAAGTTGTATGGAAATTTTCATCTGCTCGAAGCCTCTTTTTTATTTATTTTACTTAAAATAATATTAAAAACCGCTTTTGAGCGGTCACTCCATCTCGACAGGCACGAAAAGTTGCGGATTTTTGGATAGCTTGAAATAGAGCTTCTCCACATCCGTGCTAAGATAGGCCAGAAATCTGTTTGCAAGAATATTGCGCCCAAAAGGGATTACCTGTAAAAAATCGCTCTCTTTCGAGAGTTGACGCACCGGATTGCCTCTCTCTTGACGCAAACGCATTTTTTTTGAAAAAATAGTAGCCAGATTTTCGTAGTGCCCGATAATGGTGCTCTTTTTTTCAAAATCACCATCAGGCTCGTAATCCAAAAGCTCCACATCCAGCCCCAGCTGTGACGCTACATCAAAAACCGTTGAAGATACCACTTCCATTCTTTTCTCTTCGGAGAGTATGACGACGACCTTTTTCAGATCCATCAGCGCAATTTCACTCAGTTGCAGCACCGGCTTGCGCAATTTATATAAAATATTTCTAATTTTTTTATCGACAAAAATATCATTTCCACAAAGAATCAAACCTATATTATATTGCCTGATATCATTTTTCACCAATGTTTCGAAATCTGTGTATCTAAAATCCACAACACACTCGATATTTTCATTTTCGACAGATTTGAGATGCTCGATCATATCGATCCGGGTAGGACGGGTCACGCGAATGATCAGCTTTCTTCCTTTGATGCGTTTATGCAGATAGAGCGACTCTTTGATGCACTCTTCAATGCAGGGACTGGACTCTCTCTCCATGTCGATAAACAGATACAAATTTTGTCCAAACGGTGCAGGGAATTGACCCATCTCCTGCTTTATTGCCTTGAATACCGATTCAAGCACCGCGGGCTTTCCCACAAGCAGCAGCAGGTCATTGGGCTTGATCATCAAAGATGGTTTTGGGAGAATGAGCTGATTGTTTCGATAGAGGGCTACGATTCGCCACTCCTCTTGTATGATGGTTCCGATATGCCGATACACATAGGCGCTCCCGAATGGCACCAGCACTTCCATGATCTCACCCTGCCCCAGTCCCACATTCTGCGCGACAACCGGTACGTTGGGCAAAAAATCGTACAAACGACTTGCGAGAAACTCGTTTGCATCGATGCTGATTAGATTCTCATCGTCGATCCGCAGATCCCAACGATTGAAAAAAATGATCCTGACGTTGGGCAATATGCGTCGGATATTATGGCGACTCTCTTCGGCATCTATTCTGTTTTTCATGATGATGAAAATATCATCGTATTCGCGCTTGAGAAGTTTGGAGAGTTTTATATAGCTTGTCGGATCGAACTGATAGGTGATAAAATGCGCATTCTCACTCTCTGGAAGGATCGATCTGTCCAGCGTAACGACCGTATAATCATTGGAGCTGATAAAAGTTTTGCTGATTCTTTCTAGAAAATGTTTTGCTACAATTCCATCAGCAACGATCAATATATGTTTCATATGCTTGCAAACCCTCTTCCGCCTTCAAAGTAGGCAATTATAGCGAAATGCAAAGAGCAATAAAGGAATATTTCATGAAATTCGATATCGATGCCGTCGATGGATCGGCACGCGCCTGCACGATAAAAACGACTCACAGCACCATAAAAACACCGATCTTTATGCCCGTGGGCACGAGCGCGACCGTCAAGGCCCTGGACTCCGAAGATATGCGGCACATTCTAGATACCCGAATCATTCTGGCAAACACATACCACCTCTATCTTCGCCCCGGGGACGATACGATAAAAAAAATGGGCGGGCTGCACAATTTTACAAAATACGATAGAAGTTTTCTGACCGACAGCGGGGGATTTCAAGCTTTCAGCCTAAGCGACATAAGCCGGCCAGATGATGAAGGAATCCTCTTTCGCAGCCATATCGATGGCAGCAAACACTATTTCACTCCATCCAAGGTACTTGACATCCAGTACAATCTGGGCAGCGATATCATGATGATCCTAGATGACCTCGTGGCGCTTCCTGCCACTAAAGAGAGAATCGCTCTTTCAATAGATCGCACCACCCGATGGGCCCACGAATCTATCACATACCACCGTTTCAAACAGTCGCAGGGCGTAGGATTGCATCAGAATATCTTCGCGATAATACAAGGAGGAGTCGATTTGGATTTCAGAAAAAAATCCGCCGAATCTTTATGTGCGATGGATTTCGATGGATTCGCCATAGGAGGGCTCAGCGTAGGAGAGGCCAATCAGGCGATGTATGATACCGTCGAATTCACCACCCCCTTGATGCCAAAAAACAAGCCACGCTATCTGATGGGAGTTGGCACTCCCGAAGATCTGGTGGAAAATATCGAACGGGGGGTGGATATGTTCGATTGTGTAATGCCGACACGAAATGCCAGAAACGGTACACTCTTTACCTCTTTCGGAAAGATAAACATCAAATCGGCCAGATTCAAGCAAGACAACGATCCGATCGATCCGAATTGCGACTGCTATACATGCAGCAGATACTCAAGGGCATACCTCAACCATCTATATCGCGCAAAGGAGCTCACCTATTTCCGCCTTGCATCCATACACAATCTTCACTACTATCTTAAATTGGTAGATGAAGCAAGAGAAGCGATTTTGGCAGGCGAATTTGGAGCGTTTAAACGTGATTTTTATAATAAAAGAGCATAATATCCAATAAGGTTACATAAACCCGCAAAGAAAGAGCAATGAATATCAGCAAAACCGAATTTATCGCACTTGTTGTTTTGATGCTTGTAGGATTTCACTTTTACAACCAATATCGGCTCGAATCGGACGACTATGCTGAAGTGGATATTGCTCCGATATTAATGTATGACAAACGCCCTCCGGTAATCGTCGCATTTGGAGACTCTCTTACGAAAGGAGATGGCGCATCACCAAGAAAAAACTATCCTGCACAACTTTCCGACATGCTCGGAATCGATATCATCAACGAAGGTCATTCCGGCGAATTGAGCTGTGATGCAGCAAGAAGAATAACACAGGTCCTAAAGCGCTACCATCCAGATATAGTACTTATCGAGACAGGTTTTGAAGACATTCTCGCTGGAAGAGATAGATCGCAGCTAAAAGAGAATCTTGAAAAGATCGTAAAAGATGTCAAAAACAGCAATGCCATACCTATTATCATCGGAGTTCCGGATTTGGATCTGGTCGGGCTCATGATAACTTCGGATATCGGCCTCTATGAAGAGGTAGCGCAAAAAACCGGGGCTCTTTACATTCCGGATCTATTCGGGCCGGTACTCGGCAATGAATCGCTCAAAAGCGACGAAAGCCATCCAAATGCGAAAGGCTACAAAACAGTAGCACGTTCTATCGATAAATTCTTAAAGGGGTTAATGCAATGAAACTTGGGGTAAATATCGACCATATAGCGGTTTTGAGAGAAGCTCGTAAAATCAATGATCCCGACCCTGCAGATGCGCTGGGTATCATCAAGCGCTCCGGAGCAGATCAGATTACGATCCACTTAAGAGAAGACAGGCGCCATATCCACGATGAAGATGCTGAAAAAATCATCTCTTCTAGTGCTTTGCCCATAAACCTCGAATGTTCGATCGATGAAAAAATTATCGATATCGTCTGCTCTTTAAAACCGATGCGCGCCACACTCGTACCTGAGCACAGAGAAGAAGTTACGACCGAGGGCGGGCTTGATATTATTTCATATGAAGATAGAACATTGGCGGCGATAGAGAAATTGCATGCCCATGAAATCGAGGTCTCTTTGTTTGTGGATCCGGATTTGGAAATGATTACCCTCTCCGATGCTATGGGGGCTGAATGGGTGGAGCTTCATACGGGCAGCTACGCCAATATACATGCGATGCTCTATTCGAATCTCTCCCGCACGCACCACGCCATCGCATCTTTGGATCTGCCCAGACACACTTTGCAGACAAAGCTCGAAGAGAGCCTCACCACACTGCTGACGGCTGCAGATCACGCAAAGAGCCTGGGACTGAAAGTGGCTGCAGGACATGGACTGAACTACCATAACGTCGAAAGAGTGGTCGATATTGGCGCCATAGAAGAGCTGAACATCGGTCAAAGCATCATAGCGCGTAGCGTCTTTACCGGCCTAAAGAGCGCTGTAAAAGAGATGAAAACACTGATATCGAGATGAGCCTTGAAACTTCAACTTTTTCTTCGATAAAGCCGCGTATAGCCATAAGTATCGGGGATCCCAACGGGATCGGCCCGGAGATAGCGCTGAAAGCTCATGGTGCAATCAAAAAAGTCTGCCACCCTGTCTATTTCGCCGGATACGATCTGCTGGAAGAGGCGGCAGACAGGCTTGCTCTGAATATCCCTGTGGATATGGACCACAGATCACCTGCACCTTCCATACCCATAAGACCGGGTGTCACCTCGGCCGATGCGGGTTCTTACAGTTTCTACTCTTTTAAAAAAGCGGTGGATGCAGTCACCGCAAAAGAGTGCGATGCAGTCGTTACGCTGCCAATCAACAAAGAGGCATGGATGAGAGCGGGCATAAAATACAAAGGCCACACGGATGCGCTTCGCGATTTTTTCAAACGTGAGGCGATCATGATGCTTGGATGCGAAAAACTGTATGTCGCGCTGTTTACGGAACATATACCGCTCAAAGATGTCCCGAAAGAGATCGAAAAGAGCAAACTCGCAAGATTCATGCTCGACTTCCAAAAAGAGACAAAAGCGAAGAGTGTGGCTGTGCTGGGGCTAAATCCTCATGCCGGAGATCATGGGGTACTAGGAGACGAAGAGAGCATCATCGAAGCCGCGATCGAGGAAGCCAATAGATCGAAACGACTCTTTGTCGGTCCGATGGTCCCGGATATCGCATTCAGTCCCAGGATGCGGAAAGAATTCAAATATTACATCGCGATGTATCACGATCAGGGGCTTGCACCCCTGAAAGCTCTCTATTTCGACGAAAGCGTGAATATAAGCCTCAACCTCCCGATCGTTCGGACTTCCGTCGATCATGGCACCGCTTTTGATATAGCCTATCTGAAAGAGAGGGAACCAAATCTTTCAAGTTTTACCAACGCTGTCGATGAGGCTGTAAAGATGACGAAGCTTCGCGCTCAGCGTGCGTAGATACCCATCAGCTCGGCACTCTCTACGATATGGCCATCCATAAGCGCCAAAAGCTCCCGCTTTGAAAGTCCAGCATCCACTTCCAGTCCGATATCGAGCGCATAGAGTTTGAACATATAGCGGTGCGCTCCATTTGGCGGACACGGCCCACCGTAACCGATATTGCCAAAACTGTTGACTCCCTGGCGGATCCCTTCGGCAAGATATGGCTCATTGGGTACTCCTTCAGGAAGCCCTTCGAGTGTCGCAGGCATATTGTATATAACCCAATGAACAAACACTCCCATTGGCGCGTCCGGATCATCCATGATCAGCGCAAGACTCTGCGCGCCTTCTGGCACATCCTCAAAAAGCAGCGGTACCGATATATCCATACCGTCGCAGGTATATTTGGCGGGGATTTCTCCACCATTTTCAAAAACAGGACTATAAATTCTCATCTTGACTCCTTTTATGCCGTTCTGGCGGCGGGATTGGCCAACAGGCGATTGAGAGGAATTGGCTTTCCGGTCTTCTCATCTATGCCGTATCTGCCCTCTTCGATCTTTCTGAGAGCGTCTTTGACATCCTTGAGCTCCTGTAGCAAAATTCTAAGGACTTCCTTGTCCCGGTCGTTATCCACCTTGAGCTCTGCGAGATCTTCTATATCGTCGATTTCGTCTTCGGCGGAAATGGTCGCCAATTCATCATTGATCGCCTCGATATTTTTCATGATGCGCGTTTTTTCATCTTCCAGTTTTTTCTTGAAAAAATCCAAATTCAAATGAGCCATAGATACTTCTCCTTTTTTTATATATTGGGTATTATACAAATATTATACTTTAACGGGCACCTATAGCCCCATAGGAGAATTTATGTATCTCTACACATCCGAATCGGTATCCGCCGGACATCCAGACAAGTGCGCCGATATCATCGCGGACACGATCGTGGACAGGCTTTTGGAGCTCGATAGCAACTCGCGCGTGGCGACCGAGGTCTTTATAAGCGGAAAACACATCATTATTGGTGGTGAAGTGAAAACCACAGCTCCTGTGAGTGAAGATTTCTACAGACTCTGCGCTCTCGATGCACTTAGCTCCATCGGGTATCCGGAAGTCGGTTTCGACGAGGACGAAACCCTCTATCCCGATACTGCCGACATAGAAGTTCTGATATCGCGCCAGTCTCCCGATATCAGTATAGGAGTCGACAAGAAAAGCGGTGAAATCGGTGCGGGGGACCAGGGGATGATGATAGGCTTCGCAACCGATGAAACGACGACCCTTTTGCCTTCAGCACTTTTTTACAGCAGAAAAATCCGTGATTTGTTATACAGCTACGCTCTTGACAATCCAGGTCGTTTCGGAGTGGATATAAAGACGCAGGTAACAATGGATTATGGTACGAAAGTGAATTTCACCAAAGGAAAACCCGTAGGCATCCACACGATCGTCGCAGCCATACCACATGTAAAAACGCTCGATATAGAGGAGGCCAGAGAAGAGATTCAAAAAGTGATAGAGGAGGCGCTCGAAAAAGATCCACTGTTTGATGCGAAAAGCTGCCGCTTCTTCATCGACGGAACGGGGCGCTATGTTACGCACAGTCCTTTGGCCGACAGCGGCACCACGGGGCGTAAAACCGTAGCCGATACCTATGGAGGCTACGCTCCGATCGGCGGTGGAGCACAAAGCTCCAAAGATTATACAAAAGTGGACCGATCGGGTCTGTATGCAGCGCGATGGATCGCAAAACATATAGTCGCGGCCAAATTGGCCAAAAAAGCGATAGTCGAGATAGCATATGTCATCGGGCATGCCCATCCGGTAAGCGTAACGGTAGATACGATGGGAACGGCCGCAGGTAATATCAAAGATGAAGAGCTTTCGGCAAAGATAGCCGCTGAATTTCCTTTGACGCCTGTATGGATCACTGAAATGTTCGGACTCGACCACCCATGCGAAAACTCCTTTTTGTATGCCGATATAGCTGCAAGAGGACAGGTGGGGTATGAAGATTATCCATGGGAAAAACTCGATCGTATCGATTGGTTCAAATCACTTCTTTAGAGGTGTCCGCATTTAGTTTTTGGAATTTTTTGTAAAAAGCGCTTTTAGACATTTTGGCTTGAAGCAGACAGCGGGAACATTTTTGGCATATGCATCGTAGGCGCCGCCAAATTTTTTACGGCACTCCCACTCTTCGAAAGTTAGCACCATGATTACGATAAATGTCATCTCGATGGGCGCTATCAGAGTAATAAAAGTGACAGACCCCACCATCAGCCCAAGCGCTAGCGGCACAAGAGTGAGTCCAAAAAGCATCGGATGGCGCATATGGGCATATATACCGCCTGTAACGAGGCGATTGGTTTCCAATCGCGGCACCTGCCCATCTTTGCCATGTTTTGCCAGCTCCCTTCCACCGGCTGCCGCAGCCCGAAAAGCCATCGCCATCAATATGAAGCCGAGAATAAAAGTCAACAAATGATAAAAAGGATCAAGAAAGAGAGCTTTGAAACTCTCAAAACATACCAAATCGCAATAGATCCCTCCGACCACTCCTCCTATGAGCATAAAAGCCCATAGAAAAATACGAATCGCAACCGAAGGGGTCGTGCGGATCTTAAGGTTTGAAAAAAATTTCATGATATTCTCCAAGACGACGCTTTTATTCTCTTCTATAAAGCTTTATATGGCAACTTTATCCAAAACAGCGCGCCATTTTCCTCATTTCTTACACCTACGCCTCCGCCCATGTTTTTCTCTATTATAACTTTTGACATATAAAGTCCTATCCCCGTACCCTTTCCCTCCTCTTTTGTGGTGAAATATGGCTCAAAAATTCTGTCAATAATTTCTACCGGCACACCGCCGCCATTATCTTTTATCTCTATGGTCACGTTTTCTTCATCCAGCGATACCTCTATTTCAATTTTGGGATTTTTGATTTTTCTCTCTTTGAGTATATCTTTTGCGTTGGATAAAATATTCAAAATGACTTGTGAAAATTCACCCTTGTGCCCTTCGACAACGATTTTGCCATCACTTTTGATAAAATCGTACTCTATGCAATTGTGTTGCAAACTGGCATCGAGTAGCGTTAGCGTCTCTTCTATTGCGCTTTGCACATCAAAGGGGGTTCTGACTTTGTTTTGCCTGAAAAAGCCCATAAAATCATCGATAGTACCTGACATCCTTTCTATGAGCATTAAACTTTTTTCGGTTGCCTGTTTCAGGATTTGAGCATCCAGCTTATCTTTTTCGTGCAGCATTTTAACCTTCTGAACCGACAATGAAAGCGCACTCAAAGGTTGCCTCCACTGATGCGCTATATTTCCGATCATCTCCCCCATGCTTGCCATTTTGGATTGGTGCATTAAAAGCTGCTCTTTGAATCTGTTTTTTTCAAGTTCCTGCCGCACTTTTTCATCCAGGTTTTCGGCCAACTCTTTGTACTTGTCCATACTCGCTTTCAATTTTAAAGCGTTTTTTACTCTTGATAGAAGCTCTATATCGTTTACTATGGGCTTTCTTATATAATCGTTTGCACCGGCATCGAAACCCTCTTTCAGGGTTTCAAGATCAACTTTTGCCGTCGCTATGATAATGGGTATATCTTTGTATGATTCATTGGCTTTTATGCACCTGCACGCTTCTATACCATTGATCCCGGGCATCATTATGTCGAGAATTATCAAATCTATATCACTGCTCTTTAGTTTTTCATAAGCCTCTCTGGCGGACATCACGCAGATGATATCTTCATATCCCTCATCATTTAGCATATCTTCGATTAGATCGAGATTATCCATGGAGTCGTCAACTATCAGTATTTTATTTTTATATTGATCTTTCACTTTGACCTGCCGTTTTTGGCATCTTGGGCGAGCTCTTTGATTATCTCTTCGATATTTCCGCCTTTTTTAATTATGCTCACACAAGACGGTTTTAAAATCTCCATATCCTCGTTCGTTAGATCTTTTGCGGTCACTACCGCTATATGGGTATTTTTAAATTTGGGATTTGTTTCCACTATTTTCAAAAATTCGAATCCGCTCAGATTTGGCATCATCAAATCCAGATAGATGATATCGGGAACAAAGCCTCTCTCTATCACCTCCAGAGCCTCTTTGCCATCGGATGCGCTTTGAATGTTTTTTATATCGTCTTCTATATACTCTTGAATCAACTCTCTGATATCCTCTTCATCATCGACAATCAAAGCGCTGCCTGCTTTACCGGTATCGAAATATTTGGAGATAAAAGAGAGCAAATCATCTTTCGACAACGGCTTGGATATGGAGTCGATTGCACCCAGATATATGCTTTTGGATCTGTTTGACGCATTGGTTATGGTGACCACCGGAATATCGCAAGTCTCGCTTGACGCTTTCAGCCTTTTTAAAACCTCCCAGCCATCCATACCGGGCATCATGATATCCAGAGTGATCAATGATGGCTTTAATTTTTTAGCCATCTCAACTCCATCGTATCCATTGTCCGCGGCATAAACGATATAATTTTGATCACTTAGATACTCCGCTATAAGATCTCTAACATCCTTTGCATCGTCTATCACAAGCACGGAGGTGATATCCTCTAGAGTGTAGAGTTTTTCTTTGAAATCATTTAAAAAATCTGGCGACAATATGGATGATTGCTTCTTGTTCAAGGGCAGACAAATGGTAAAGGTGGACCCCTCCCCTACTATCGATTCGAGATCGATATAGCCACCGAGCAACTCCAGCATATTTTTTGATATGGCAAGCCCCAATCCAGTACCGCCAAACCTCCTGGTCGTGCTTCCATCACTCTGCCTGAACGCCTCAAAAATCTTCTCAAATTTCTCTTCGGGTATTCCTATACCATTATCTTTAACAGCTATCTTCAACATTTCGTTTTCTTCAAAAACCTCTACATCTACCTTTCCGATGCCATTTTCAACGAATTTCAATGCATTTGATACTATATTTACTATTACCTGTTTGAATTTTTGCTCATCGGTCGTATATTTATATGCACCACTTCCCAATGAATTTGTAAAAGATATCTTTTTGCCGCCGTTAGCTGCTTGCGGCATAAGAAGTTCCAAAGTATCGTGTACGGCACTCACTATATCTATCTCTCTAAATTCGACTTCCATTTTGCCCGATTCTATTTTGCTAAGATCCAGGATATTGTTGATAAGATCGAGCAGGTTCATACCGTTTCTGTTTATCTTTTCGAGTTGATCCAACTGTTTCGGTAAAAGATTTCCTTTTTTATTTTTTTGTAAAATATTTGAAAAACCGATAATAGAGTTGAGAGGTGTTCTTAGTTCATGAGATACATTGGCTAAAAATTCTGATTTCAGTCTATTCGCCTCTTCGAGCTGCATATTGATATCTCTAAGCTCGATAGATTGTTTCTGTGTTTCGACATATGTAATAGCATTGTTCAAAGATTGCACCAGTGTATTTATATATCCTTTTAGATAATCTTCGTCGAACCTGGCATTCGATACGGAACCGATCAGGACGACACCTATCTTTTTCTCTTGAAACTTCAATGGAATCGCTACGATATGCTTCAGTTTTGATCGGTAAAACCCAAGATCGATCTCGGGAGCCAACTCTTCGTTTAGCCCATCTACATATATCCATTCGCCGCTCTTGTATGCTTGAGCCACTATGCCGCCGGAAGAGTTGTTGAAAAATCCCGATTTCAACAGCTTGGGATCGACGCTATGCTTCGCCAATACCTTTAATCGTTTGTCGTTTTCATTGATATAGAATACACCTATTTGCGCCTGGGCTATGTTTAGTATCTGTTTTATGGCGGTGTTTGCCAAAAAACCTACATCGACAGAGTTTAGTTCACCAAGATACTCGTTGAACATATTCAGTTTTTCTTGTTCTAGCTGAAGCGCCGCATTCGCTTCTTCGAGAAAGTATGTTTTTTCTTTTACTTTCTCCTCGAGATGATTTTTGTATTCCTTTAATTCTCTCTCTTTTGCTTTCAATTTTTCTATCGTACCGGTCAATTCATCGTTATATTTTTTATCTATATAAAGGCCGCATTCAAGATTTTTCATATCTTCGATCAGCCCATATACGTATCGTCTCTCTATGATCGACCCATGTTGTGGCGCTATGAGGTTTATATCTAGCTGCTCGATCTTTCTCAAAGCGTGATTGAAAATATCCCTACTTGGCATATAGGTGCTATGAAAAGCTTTTACCTTGGAAAAGTAGTCATCTTTTGCATAAAACTCCCAAGACTCTTCCAGCCCGCCAAAAATATCACTGGAAAAGAGAACTTTGCTTTTAGGATCATAGGTGACAAACGCTCCGGGAGAGTGGCAATAGGGTGTAGTGAGAAATTTTAAATTGAATCCATTGTTCGTTTCAAGTTTAAAATCGTTTTTGTCTATCTCGTAATAACTCGATGTTATCATATAGTGTTTTATCAGAACCGTCATGCGGCTATGCGTAATTATCTTCAAATCATCTCTGTCTATAACTTTTTCTATTTCCGGAATCGATGCGCACAGATCAGGATCTTGATGATGCAGTATTATATATTTTATATTTTTCAAGTCGGTTATTTGTGAAGTTTTCTCCATAACCGCATCGAACTCTATCATTGAACCTGGATCTATAAGTATGGACTCGTCACCATTGTGTATAAAATAAGGATGGCACTGAAAAGGATCATTCTCCAAATACATTCCTACCCAGTGAATGTTTTGTGCTATTTGTATCGCTTTTGTATAGTCCACTCTACTCTCCCATCAATCTGTCGATCATCTCTATAAGTTTGTCTTCGTCCACAATTGGTTTGCTCATATACCCATCGAAACCAGATTTTAAAAACTTCTCCTTGTCCCCAAGCATTGCATGGGCAGTTAGTGCAATCACGGGAGTATTTCTTGTATCTCTATTTTTTCTGATCTCCGCTATCACCTGTGCGCCATCCATTGCAGGCAGAGATATATCGAGCAATATCAGATCGGGTTTTTCATCTATCGCCATCTCCAACCCCATTTTGCCATCGGTAGCTTTCAGCAACTCGTAATCATCTTCCAAAAACGCCTCAAGAACATCCATATTGTCTTGATTGTCTTCCACGATTAAAACTCTTTTCATTTCAATCATCCTTTTTCTCCGAAGCACATTCGATATATTCTACCCGGTTTCTTCCACTATTCTTTGCCCTGTACAATGCCTTATCCGCACGATCGAACAGAGTGCTTTTATCATCATTTTTACAAAATGTCGCCACTCCGAAACTACAAGTCAACCTATCTATAGTTTCAAATTTATGCAGCTGTATATGCTCTCTTAGCCTTTCAGCCAAACCTATAGCGGCATTTATGTCGAAATTACACAAAATAGTGAACTCCTCTCCTCCCCATCTGACAAATATATCATCTTCTCTCAACATTTTTCGCACCAGTTGCGCCATACTCTTTAACACTTTATCACCTGTCTGGTGCCCATAGGTATCATTGATTTTTTTAAAATGGTCGATATCCAACATAATCAAACTTAGTTTATATCTATTGTCGAATTTTGCATTATCGATCATTTTGTGAAAAATGTGCTTAAAGTAATGTTTGTTTTTTACATTTGTCAATCTATCCGTAAAAGATTCCAATTTGTATCTCTCTTTTTCATTATATATCCTGGTTATATCCGTAAATACCACCAGATATTTGTCCGATGTTTCTATATACATAACGTTAACATCATAAATATCAAGTGCCGATCGAGGGTTTTTTATATCTTTTCTCATATAGATAACTTGTTCACTCTTTTTGTCAAGAAAATATGAAAGCATCTCTTTTTCTTTTTTAAATTTCCTGCTACCATCTATATTCAAAATATAATCGCACAAGGAGAAATTGTCGTTGCTCTTCTCGTCGATATCCAATTTATTCGACAAGCTTCTATTTTTGAATATAACTCTATTGTCCGAAATCGCAAATATAAGATTCGAGGTGGTGTTCATCAACATTTCAGACAGCAATGCATACTCTTTGATCTGCCTTTTTTGCTGCAAATTCAAAGCGGACTTTTCGACAATATTTAAAAAACTTTTTATATTTATTGGTTTTAAAATATAATTATCCACACCTACCTCAATAGCTTTTTGAAGATATGAAACTTCACTGAAGGCAGAAACTATAATGATGCTAACGGAGGGGTCAATCTCTTTTATCTTTTTGGACATCTCGAGACCATTCATAACAGGCGTCATGATATCTGCGACAATCAAGCCGATATCGTTTTCTCTAAACAGTTTCAGCCCCTCTTGCCCATTTGTCGCATGGAATATATGGTCAATCCCTATCTCCATTTTCAATATACAGATCATCTCTTCGGCAATTTCCTTATCGTCTTCAACATAAAGCAAATTGATATTTTTTAATAAATTCTTCATCCCGAAATCTCCCGATAATTTTCTGCAATCTCTCTTCTTAAAGCACCCAAAGAAAGCTAAATTTCTCTTCATTTTCAATTTCAGAAAGGCTTGAGCACATCTTTGATGCTTTATATATAGACATAGACATTTTCTTATTTTTTTAACCTGGAATTATAACTTGTTGAAAATTTATCTCCGCTTTTCCAATTTAAAGCGGTCGATTTTTTTCAAGAATAGAGCCTGCACTGATTTTGGAGGTGCTCTTTTGAGGGATTTTTTAAAAATAGAAGATTTCAGAAAGGGTAGTAGCTGGGAAAAAATTTTCCCAGCTTTTCAATTTGAAGATTTAGGGGTTGATTCGCACAACGATTTCGTCGTTTTGGGCATCAAAGAGAACTTTGTCGCCCTCTTTGATCTTCTCTTCGAGAATCAGCTCGGCAAGCCGGTCTTCGACGATTTCATAAAGCGCTCTTTTGAGCGGACGGGCACCATAGACCGGATCGAATCCGGCTTTGGCTATCAGCTCTTTTGCGGCATCGCTGAGCTCGATCGTGATATCGCGCTCTTTTAGCTTCTCTTGAACATTTCTGAAAAGAATGTCCACGATCTTCGTGATTGCCGCCTGATCGAGTGGATTGAATATGACCATATCATCCAATCGGTTCAGGAATTCGGGCTTGAAATACATTTTCAGCTCGTCCTTGACCGCCTTTTCACGATCTTCCGGATCTTTGAATTCCATAATCTTGTCGCTGGCGATGTTACTCGTAAGGATAATGATCGTATTCCTGAAATCGACCGTAACCCCTTTGTTGTCGGTTAGCCGACCATCGTCCAGTACCTGCAGCAAGACATTGAAAACATCCGGATGCGCCTTTTCGATCTCATCGAAAAGAATGACACTGTATGGCTTTCTTCGCACCGCTTCGGTAAGCTGTCCGCCCTCTTCATAGCCAACGTATCCCGGAGGCGCTCCCACCAGGCGGCTTACCGCGTGTTTCTCCATATATTCACTCATATCGATACGAATCAGAGCTTTTTCCGTATCGAACAGGAACTTGGCCAGCGTTTTGGCAGTCTGGGTCTTACCCACGCCTGTGGGCCCCAGGAACAGGAAACTTCCAATCGGACGATTCTGCTCGCTAAGCCCCGCTTTGTTTCTTTTGATGGCACGCGCTACCGCTTTGATAGCGGCTTCTTGCCCTACTACCTCTTGCGCGAGCACCTCTTCGACATGAAGGATCTTCTCCTTTTCGCTTTGGAGCATCTTGGTCACCGGAATCTGCGTCCATCTGCTCACGATTTTGGCGATCATCTCTTCATCGACAGCATTCTTGAGCAGCGTGCCCTCTTTTTGCATGCGCTCCCACTGTTCGTTCAGCTGCTTGAGCTGATCTTCGAGCTGCGGAATCTTTCCATATTCGATTTCGGCCGCTTTGTTGTAGTCGCCATTTCGCTTGGCAGTTTCCGCCTCGTGGCGCAGCTTCTCGATCTCCACCTTGATCTGTGCGATCTCGTTGAACACTTTCTTTTCGGTCTCGAACTGCGCTTCGAGTTTGCGCCGTTTCTCTTCCAGGTCGGCCAGCTCTTTTTCGATCTCTTTCAGACGCGCTTCGTTTTTCTTGGACTCTTCCATCATCAGCGCCTCTTTTTCGACCTGCAGGCGGCTGATTTCACGCTTGACACGAGCCAGCTCGCTGGGCTCGCTCTCGATCTGCATCTTCAACTCTGCCGCTGCTTCATCGATAAGGTCGATCGCCTTGTCCGGCAGATACCTGTCTGTAATATATCGTGCCGAAAGTTTGGCTGCCGCCACCAGTGCGCTGTCCAGGATCGTGACGTTGTGGAACGCCTCAAGTCTCTCCCGCAAACCGCGAAGGATCTGCAGTGCCTGATTGATGCTCGGTTCGTTGACATGCACAGGCTGAAAACGTCTTTGCAGCGCGGCATCTTTTTCGAAATATTTCCTATACTCTTTCAGAGTCGTAGCGCCAATCGTATGAAGCTCGCCACGCGCCAAGGCAGGCTTGAGCATATTGGCGGCATCCATGCTTCCTTCGCTAGCACCCGCGCCGACGATCGTATGGATTTCATCGATGAAAAGGATTACATCTCCACTGCTTTTCACCTCTTCGATAACAGCCTTCAGGCGGTCTTCAAACTCTCCGCGATATTTTGCGCCCGCAATCAACGCGCTCATATCGAGTGCAACTACGCGCTTGTTCTGCAGACTCAACGGCACTTCTTTGTTTACGATACGCTGTGCCAGACCCTCCACAATGGCGGTCTTACCGACACCGGGTTCACCCAGGAGGATTGGGTTGTTTTTCGTTTTACGGATCAGGATCTGCATAACGCGCTCGATCTCTTCATCACGTCCGATAACAGGATCCAGCTCCCCGTCGATCGCTTTCTTGTTCAGATCGATGCCATACTTCTCGAGCGCTTCGAGTGTCTCGTCTGCTGTCTGGCTCTCGATCTTCTTGCCGCCGCGGATAGCTTCGAAAGTCTTTCTAAGCTCCATCATATCCACATATTTTCCAAGGATCTCTTTTATTTGTGGATGATCCAGATTGGCCAGAAGCCATGTATCCACAGCAAGGTACTGGTCGCCCTGCTTCGCCATTAGACCCTCGGCTTTTTGCAAAGACTCCTGAAGGGCTCTGGATATTTTAATGCTCTCTTTCGTTACCGTCGAAACTTTTGGCAATTTATCGGCGACACTTTTGGCCTCAAGTTCGATGGGTGCTTTATCTACACTCATGCGGTTAAGCGCCTGGTTGAGCACACTTCCACTGTTTGTCAAAAGCGCCCATACCAAGTGAACGGGCTCAACTTCCGGATTTTTATTGTGCAGCGCCAGACTGACGCCGGACTCTATCGTCTCGGTCATTTGATGCGTAAGTTTTTCGAATATACTCATTTATATCTCCTTTTTCTCTTTTAGATCTGAAATGCATATTAACTTAACTATGGAGATTTATTCTGCAACTTAAGTCACATTCATAAGATCTCGCATAAATTTACATAAAAATTATACCCTCTTTAGTCCATAGTTGTCAACTTGCTTTATTATATAAAGTAAATGTAATGTCATTTGGAAGATATACATCCGGGAGATCGATATCGAAAGCGAAGTGCCTGTTTTTCGGGAAAATATTCAAAAACACTGCGTCGCCATTCGACACGTCTGCCGCACAATCATATAAATTTACTGAAAGAATAATTAAAGGATTTTTATAATAATATTTGCATTGAATTATAAAAACCGAGTCTGACACAAGAGGAGTAAAATCAAGAATTATGTATTTTAACAACCTTTCCATTCGAGCCAAAATCATCGGCCTGGTAGCTTTACCGATGGTGCTTCTACTCTATTTTACCGGTATCAGCGCCTACCAACTGCAAAAAGATAGAGTCAACGCCCAGATATCCTACGAGCTTGTCCAGCTGGCCAAGAATCTAAGTCAACTCATTCATGAATTACAAAAAGAGAGGGGAATGAGTGCCGGATTTTTGGGTAGTGGGGGGAGAAAATTTTCTTCCCGGCTTCCGCATCAATACAATCTCACCGATGCCAAAATCAAAGCCTGCAATCAAAAAATTTCCTCGCTTGACTACTCCCACTACCCCAACGAAATCCGCCTCGTCCTAAAAGATCTATCCAATAAGTTATCCACCATTGCGTCGATGAGAGAAAAGGTGCAGCAGCAGAATACGACACTTCCTCAGGCAGTCGATTTTTATACCGCCATCAATAAGCAGATATTGAATATCATCACCGAAACGGCTCTCCTGGCTCCCAACAAGTCGATTCTTTCGATGCTGTCGTCCTATGGCTCTTTTCTCAAGGCCAAAGAGCGTGCAGGTATCGAAAGGGCTGTGCTGAGCGCGGCCTTCGGCGCCAATCGCTTCACTCCCTCTTTGTACGAAAAATTTATCTCTCTCGTGGCCGAGCAGAAAGCCTATATAGATGATTTTCTCTCTATCGCGCCGCCCAAATTGCGCAAAATATATCTGCAAAAACGAAACGATCCCGTTTTTGCAGAAGTGGAACATTTCCGCAATATCGCAAAAGCGCACGCAACCGACGGTAATTTCGGCGTCGATCCTGAAGTGTGGTTTGAAACCATGACCAAAAAAATCGATATCCTCAAAGAGGTCGATGACGAAATTGCCAATACGATCGAAGAGAGCCTTCAATCTCTTGGATCCAAAGCCATCATCGAAATGGCAGTCAATATCGTCATAATCGTCATAATCTTCATTCTCGCCTATCTCGCCATCAGGAATCTCTCCGAACGCTTAGAGAAACTTGAAAATATCATCTCGAAAACGGCCAAAGAGCGCGACCTGACGATCAAAGTCAAGGATGGAAACAAAGACGAGTTTGGAAGAGTTCTTCACGCTTTCAATGGACTGATAGATGTTTTGCATCGATTCATTCTGCACGTTCGGCAGGGAACACAAAAAAATGTCGAGGCCGTCGAGCATCTTGGCGATATTTTTGAAAAAATCCAGGCCGATACCGACCAGGAAGCGAAGATCATCCAAGAATATGCCCAAAAAACGGAACATGTCAAGCAGATTTTCACTGAAAGCAACGAAGATGTTAGACAGACGTGCGATCAGATGGATCGGGCCAATAACGATCTCAACCAGACCGTCGAGCTCATCCACAGTACCATCGAAAAGATCGAAAGCAACGCCCAGGTGGAAAACGAGCTGGCTTCCCAGCTGGAAAACCTAAGCAACGAAGCGGGCCAGGTCAAGCAGGTGCTCGACGTAATCAGCGATATCGCCGAGCAGACGAATCTGCTGGCTCTGAACGCCGCCATCGAAGCGGCTCGCGCGGGAGAGCATGGCCGAGGCTTCGCCGTTGTCGCAGACGAAGTTCGACAACTGGCGGAACGAACCCAAAAAAGTCTGACCGATATCAATGCCACCATCAATGTCATCGTCCAATCAATTATGGATGCAAGCAGCCGAATGGTAAACAATATAGACAACGTAAACCGTCTTACGGAAGAGACGGTCCAGGTCGAACAGGGCATCAACAGCGTTACCGCTCAGATGAAAGAGGCTGTCGATCATATCAAAAAAACCGCCAAAACCATCGATACGGCGACGGATGTCATGAACTATTTCATTACGCAGATATCATCTCTCGAATCCATTTCACAGAGTAACAAAGAACGAATCTACAATGCCGACGAACAGATTAAAAAGATCGAGCAGCTATCCAGAGAACTCTTCGCCGAATTGCGGCAATTTAAAATCTGACACCACCTTCGCATCCCGGGCGGCAGCCTGGGATGCAGCACGAAATACCTTCAATCATTCATCAACATTTCAGTGTGAAACAACTATAATAGCCACCCGATAATCTACAGATAAAAATGGATCAAACTATGCAGAAAAAAAGAGGTTTTATCGCGGCTGGATTCCTCTCCACCGCAGCAGCGCTGACACTGATGGCATCGCCTACCCTGTTTGCCAAAAGCGATGCGAACGGCACAGTCTCGAAGCTCGAAGCACTCACCAAATTCACGCGAGTGATCAGTACTGTCGAAAAATACTATGTCGATGAACTGACGATCAATGAAATCATCAACAAGGCGATCAAGGGCCTCATGACGAATCTGGATGCCCACTCATCTTTTCTAGACGCCAAAAGCTTCAGGGAGATGAAGATACAGACGAGTGGAGAATTCGGAGGTCTTGGGGTTACGGTCGGAATGCGCGACGGCGCCCTGACGGTGATCGCGCCGCTGGAAGGAACGCCTGCATACAAAGCCGGCCTGAAAGCCGGCGACATCATTCTGAAAATCAACGACAAATCCACACTCAATATGACTCTCGACGAAGCCGTCTCCTTGATGCGCGGCAAACCGAAAACGAAGATAACTCTGACGATCGTTCGCAAAAACGAGCCCAAGCCGATCGTCGTGACAATCGTGCGGGATATCATAAAAATCCAATCGGTATATACCAAAAAAGTAGGCAAAGATATCCTATATCTGCGCATCGTATCTTTCGACAAAAAAGTGGTCAAAGGGATCAAAAAAGCGCTAACCGAAAATCCGAGCGCCAAGGGTCTGATCATCGACCTGCGCAACAACCCGGGAGGATTGCTCGACCAGGCTGTGGGCTCGGTCGATCTTTTTGTCGATCACGGCATTATCGTTTCGCAAAAAGGACGCGTCAAGAGCGAGAACGAAGTTTATAAAGCGCACAAAAAAGGAACGTACAAAGCGATTCCCATTGTGGTTCTCGTCAATGGCGGCAGCGCGAGTGCGAGCGAAATCGTCAGCGGATCCCTGCAAGACCACAAGCGCGCCGTTATTGTAGGTGAAAAGACTTTCGGCAAAGGAAGCGTACAGATCATCATGCCGATCGATAAAAACGAAGCTTTGCGTCTCACGATCGCACGCTACTACCTGCCAAGCGGCCGAACTATCCAGAATGTCGGTGTCACTCCGGATATTACCGTGCATTTTGGAAAGGTAACGGTCGAAGAGGATCACTTCTCGATCAAAGAGTCGGAGCTCAAAGAGCATCTCAAAACCGAACTTGAAAAAATTGACGGCAAAAAGACGAACGGTGCCGAAGAGAAAAAACCGGCACCAAAAAAGAAGAATGTAATTTCAAAAAAAGATCTTCTGAATGATAATCAACTCAAAGAAGGGGTTGACATTCTGCGCGCACTTATTATCACCAAGGAGTCGAAATGACAAAAAAAGAGCTTCTCTACGAAGGAAAGGCCAAGCGCCTTTTCACTACTGAAAACCCGGATCTTCTGATTGCGGAGTTCAAAGACGATCTTACCGCGTTCAACGGCCTGAAGCACGACCAGGAGAGAGGCAAAGGCGCACTGAACAACCAGATAAGCACCGAGCTTTTCAAACTGCTGGAAGAAAATGGGATTCCGACCCATTACGAATCGACACCGGACGCCAACCATATGATCGTCAAAAAAGTTGATATCATTCTGATCGAAGTGGTTGTTAGAAACATCGCTACGGGCAGCCTCACCAAACGCCTCGGAATCGCGGATGGAACAAAACTTCCTTTCGCGCTGGTGGAATTTTATTATAAAAACGACGAACTCGGCGATCCCTTGCTAAACGACGAACACTGTATAGTTTTGGATCTCGTACGCAATGAAGGCGACCTCGAAGAGCTCAAGCGACTTGGCAGAGAGATCAATACGATCTTGAAAGCATTTTTCGCCAAGCGCTCTCTCAATCTCGTGGACTTCAAAGTGGAGTTTGGTTACGATAAGGATGGAAAGATCATCCTCGCCGACGAGATCAGCCCCGATAGCTGCAGATTCTGGGATATGGAGTCGGGAGAAAAGCTGGACAAGGACCGATTCAGAGAGGGACTGGGCGGCCTTAAGCTGGCGTATGAAGAGGTCTTGAAAAGAGTCCTTTCAAAATAAGCCCCCTTGCAGCAAAGCCAATAAAAAGTCTATTTTTTCAGGAGAAAACACAATGAAAGCGATCGTCAACATATATCTCAAAAAGGGTGTCCTGGATCCACAGGGCAAAGCCGTTCATCATGCACTCGGAGCTCTTGGTTTCGATAATGTATCCGATGTCCGCGTAGGCAAACAGATCGTGCTGGACATCGATGCCCCTTCGATGAGAGAGGCCGAAACAGAAGTCGAAAAGATGTGTGAAACACTTCTTGCAAATACGGTCATAGAAGATTACAGCATAGAGATTGTCCAATGAATGTCACCATCTTGCAGTTCCCCGGAACGAACTGTGAATTCGATACGAAATATGCTTTCGAGCGATTGGGACAAGATGTTACGATTCTTTGGCATGAAGAAGAGCTTGTTCCAGCCAACACGGATCTTGTGGTCATACCCGGAGGATTCAGTTATGGAGACTATCTAAGAAGCGGTGCGATAGCCCGTTTCAGTCCTGTCATGAAAGCGGTGCGAGCCTATGCCGACAATGGAGGATATGTACTTGGAATATGCAACGGCTTCCAGATCCTCCTTGAAAGTCACCTGCTTCCAGGAGCCATGAAACGCAATGAAAATCTGCACTTCATCTCGCAATACCACTATCTAAAAGTTGAGAACAGTGAAAACAGATTTCTGTCCGAATGCAAAGCAGGTGAGATATTGAACATTCCCATAGCTCATGCGGAAGGAAATTATTTCATAGAAGAAGATGGACTGAAGAGGCTTTACGACAATGGGCAGGTCCTTTTGACCTATTGCGACAAAGATGGCAATCCCCAAAATCCAAACGGATCCATCGACAACATCGCCGGCATCTGCAATAAAGAGAAAAACGTCTTTGGACTCATGCCGCATCCAGAACGAGCGATGGAGACGATTCTGGGGTCTATCGATGGAGTGAGAATGCTGGAAGGATTCATAAGCTAAGTGATGCGATTCGCCACTCTTTCGCTCCTTTTTCTGATTCTCTTTCATGGCTCGCCAATCAAGGCCGAATCTCCATTTTTCCTGGATACCGGAAACGATCGGGGTGCATATGCACCAAACAGCGAGGAAGACGATACTCTGCTGCCCGAATACATCGTGGAGGATGCTCCCACGGAGAATCTGATCTATCTCGCTTTCGAGAATCTACCCAAAAAACTATATATCGGACAGATTTTTCCAGTCACTATAAAAGTGACATCCCTAATGAGGCGAAACCCCTACCAGATTACTCTGCACGATGGGGAAAATGTCGAACTGATAAAAGAACCGGAAGAGATCGCACCCCGTCCAATAGCACATCTTACCTATTACTTCAAAGCGCTTGGTCCAGTTATTCGCATTCCGGATTTTATCGTATCGTATGAAGATGATCCCTGGAAAACATATACGCTTCCAGGCGAAAAACTTTCAGCTGTCAGACTCAATCCGCCAAAAGATTTCTGCCAAGTTCTGGCGCATAACCTCGAGCTGGAAAACTTTCAGGCGTCTGCATTCAAACAAAAAAACAACATTCTGGCACTCCAGCTGAAAATTTCATATGGAAATTTCGACGATTTTCATCTAAATGGCGCGATCAGACAGGGAATCGACTCTTATTCTGGCGATATCAACGATACGACACTCTTTTATTATGCCGTATTCCCTTCGGATGTGGAGCAGATACGCTTCAGTTATTTCAATCTTGAAAGCAATAGATACAAAACCTTCGAGATACCCATTATCGTCAAACGAAGCAGTGT